>ERZ827108.815-NODE-815-length-48827-cov-4.665033_pt1 | contig 48827 bp, 45 predicted proteins | sample MGYA00519921_ERZ827108 | MGnify/ENA primary metagenome ERZ827108 (study PRJEB31778, sample SAMEA3449258) | human gut metagenome | biome: human gut; feature: human-associated habitat; material: faeces | place: United Kingdom | collected 2010/2012 ...
GAAGGACCCGCTTGCGGGAGGATCCCTTATGATCCTGCAAGTAGCGAAGCGGATTACGAATATCCGCTTTAACCGGGTTGGACAGAGAAGCGGATTGCGAATATCCACAGTTTATACGTTGATGAAATTCGGGTGCAACTGACAGAAAAGCGGTCACAAAAGCAAGTGCAGAAAAGACCCCGAGAGTACATTACAAAGAAAGGAGGACGGAAATGGGATTTTTAGGGAAGATGTTTGAAAAAAAAGAGTGCGCGATCTGTGGAGGAGAGATAGGTCTTCTTGGAAACCGTAAACTGAACGATGGTAATTTATGTAAAGATTGTGCATCAAAGCTGTCAGTCTGGTTTACAGACAGAAGAAAAAGCACAGTGGAGGACATCAGAAAGCAGCTGGAAGACCGTGAAGAAAATAAGAAAAAGATACAGCAGTTCCAGATTACCAAGAGCTTTAAGGGCAGCGCCAGGCAGGTTTATATTGACGAAACGAAAGGCTGGTTTGCAATTGCCAACAAGCTGAGCGTGGAAGAAAATCCGGATATTCTGAATCTGACACAGATCACAGGCTGCCGTCTGGATGTGAACCAGAATCGGACGGAGGAATATTATAAGGATACGGAAGGAAAGAACCAGAGCTATAATCCGCCGAGATATAAATATTCGTATGATTATAAAATTGAGCTGTCTGTGAATGCACCATGGTTTGACGAAATGACACTTCAGCTGACGACTTTTTCTATACCGGAGCAGGACAGAGAACGGATTATGGAGACGGAGAATCTCGGAAACCGGATCATTGCAGCATTAACAGGAAGAACGCCGGTGGCTGATAGCGGTACCGGAAATCCTGCATACGCACAGGACGGATACCAACCAAACTATGCGCCATCCGGAGAAATGCCGGGATACGGAGCCGGATACCAGCCAAATTATACGCCGCCGGGATATGGAGCCGGATATCAACAAAATTATGCGCCGCCTGGAGGGGCACAGGGATATCAGCCAAATTACGCACCGCCTGGAGGGGCACAGGGATATCAGCCAAATTATGCACCGCCGGGAGGAACACAGGGATACCAGTCGAATTACGCACCGCCTGGAGGAGCACAGGGATATCAACCGAATTATGCGCCGCCTGGAGGGGCACAGGGATACCAGCCAAATTACGCACCGCCTGGAGAGACGCCGGCTTTCGGTCAGCAGATCCGCTGTGATAAGTGTGGGTGGACGCCGGAAAATACAGATCAAATACCGAAATTCTGTCCGAATTGCGGGGATCGGATTGACTGGAACGACGCACTGTAGAAGCGCATCAGACGGAGGTGTGCCATGAAAAAGAGAATCCGTTTACTGACAGGTATTATAATAATATGCTGTAGCTGTGTGGCCGCCGGAAAAGAAAACACAGGAGAATCGGAAGGTGATGATTTTTACAGCAGCCAGACAGAGGATACCGAAAAGGCAGCAGAGGTTATAAATCAGGATCTTGTAGTTATGCCGTATGAGCCATTGCCGGAAGAGGACTTCGCATTTGATCCTGATACGGGAACGATCATGAAGTATAAAGGAGATGCGGTGGATGTCATCATACCACGCTCAATTGGCGGAATACCGGTGGAAAATATTTCTTATCATGCATTTGAGGGCACAAGGGATTATCTTCATTCCGAAATGATGACGAATCAGAAGGAAGGCGACTGGGTTCCGATGAGGTGCCTGATCCTTCCGGAAACACTCAGGTCGATTGAGGACAGTGCATTTTCCTACTGTCAGGATCTGGAAACAGTGATCTGTTATGCTCCGCTGGAAACTACAAACAAAGGTGTGTTCAGGGAGTGTACCGGATTGAAAACGGTAATTTTTGTGAACGGTGTGCGTCATATGGATAATTATCTGTTTGGCCAGTGCAGGAGTCTGAAAACGGTGTGGTATAAAAATCAGGCTGACCGTATCGGAATACAGTGCTTCTCCGATACAGGACTCGAAGAGCTTTGTATCAGTGCAAAAGAAATTGACAGCGGCGCATTTATCGGAAATGAAAGTTTGAAAACGGTTCATATCCGAAGTGGAGTTGAAAGGCTGCAGGCGACGGCCTTTGCTTCGAATCCGGCGTTGGAAACGGTATGCCTGGAGTTTTGTGATCCGGCGGTTCTGGAAAGTAGTCTGACCAATCTGAACAATGATAAGGCAGTCATTTTTGTGCCGGAGGAGACAACGGATGAGCAGATACAAGGTTTCATGATGAAGCTCGGACCATGGGGAGCTTCTCTGATCGTGCAAGAGACGCAGATACAAAGGGGGAAGTGTCATCTGCAGGAAACTTCGATTCCTGATGTGTCTGAAATTTTGAGGGAATATGGAATGTGATATCGCCGTATTTCGGGATTGTATAAGAGCTTTTTCGAAATACGAAACGATAAAGGCAAAATGAAACGTCAAAATGAAACGTCAAAAAAGAAAGGAGATGCAAACGTATGAAAAAGATGATGAGTATTTTGGCAGCAACAAGCTTACTGATCGGAATGATCGCATCAAGTGCAATGGCAGCAGATTTGACAAAAGAGGATGTTGCGGGCAGCTGGTATCTTGTAAAGATTGAGGCAGAAGGAATGTCTCTGTCTCCGGCAGATATGGGATTTGAAGGCGTTCTGGATTTTAAAGATGATGATACATGGGAGCTGGCAATGACAGGAGAGGATGCGGAAAAGGGAACGTATGATATTTCCGGAGAAGCGGTGATCATGCACTCGGATACGACAGAAGATATTTCTCTTACAATGGGAGAAGACGGATATCTTGTCGGAGATGAGGGCGGAACGATCATGAGCTTCGGAAGAGAGAAACCAGAGGCAACGGATTGGTCATCAATCATAGGCAAACCATCCGAAGAGGAAGCTGCGTTATCGGATTTTGCAGGAGTGTGGGAAGCCTGTGCGGTGGAATATGATGAAATGACAATGGCAGCCAATGACTGCGGTCTGAAAGCAACACTTCAGATTGCAGAGGACGGTACTGCAACACTGGAAATGAAAGATTCGCTTCATGACGAAGAACCATTGAAGACAGAGCTGAAGGGCACTTTGGAGGGGCAGACCCTGACACTTGTAAATGTAGATGAGGATGCATTTAGCTTCGGAGTATTTTTAAGCCCGGATAAACTGACTTTGAATCTGCAGGATACCGGTACTCTGAGAAATATAGAATATACTATGGCAGAAGAGGGCGAGGAGCCGGAGATAAACAATCTGGTTTATTTTGAAAAAACAACGGAAGCTGAATAACAGAAAAAAGCAGGATGATAAGCAGGATATAAAGAATCAGAGGGCGGCCGTATGGCGGCCCTCTTTCAGATTTACCGGATATATCAGAAAATCATAGAAAGTTTTTATGTTCCACCCGTTTACTTTTTAACGAAAATGTATTAGAATTCTTATGGAAATAATTATAAAAGGAGACTTAGCAATGAATATTTCACCATTACAGAAAGCAAGATATGAATATTCTCCGAAACTTCCGGGAATGCTCAGACACGGCATCGCCGATATCTGTGTAAAGGAAGGAGAGGCAACCCAGAGTGTTGCAGACCAGGACAAGATCAAAGCTCTTTTCCCGAACACCTACGGAAAGAATGAGATCACTTTTGAAAAGGGTCAGAACACTTCTGCAGCAAAGAAGCAGGTAGTAGGCGTTATCCTTTCCGGCGGACAGGCACCGGGCGGACACAACGTTATCTGCGGTCTGTATGATGCATTAAAGGCAACCAATCCGGAGAACGTTCTTTACGGATTCAAGGGCGGCCCGAGCGGACTGATCGAGGATAAATATGTGATCTTCGATGACGCATATATCAATGAGTACAGAAATACCGGCGGTTTCGATATCATCGGTTCCGGCAGAACAAAGCTGGAGACAGAGGAGCAGTTTGAGGTTGCTTCTGAGGTCTGCAAGAAGCATGGCATTACCGCAATCGTAATCATCGGTGGCGACGATTCCAATACAAACGCAGCAGTTCTGGCTGAGTACTTTGCAGCACACAATACCGGCGTACAGGTAATCGGATGCCCGAAGACCATCGACGGCGACCTGAAGAATGACGATATCGAGTGCTCCTTCGGTTTCGATACCGCTACCAAGACCTATAGCGAGCTGATCGGAAATATCGAGAGAGACTGCAACTCTGCAAAGAAGTACTGGCACTTCATCAAGGTTATGGGACGTTCCGCTTCTCACGTTGCACTTGAGTGTGCACTGAAGACACAGCCGAACATCTGCCTGATTTCTGAGGAAGTAGCAGAGAAGAAGATGTCTCTTTCTGAGATCGCTGATTACATCGCAGATTCTGTAGCAGATCGTGCAGCAAACGGAATGAACTTTGGTGTAGCGATCATTCCGGAGGGCGTTGTAGAGTTCGTACCAGAGTTCTCCGTACTGATCCAGGAGATCAATGAGCTCCTTGCAGGAAGCAAGGCAGATGAGTTCAATGCACTTCCGAGCTGGGCTGACAAGTATGCATTCATCGAGAAAGGTCTGACAAAGGCTTCCATGGATGTATTTGCAATTCTTCCGCAGACAATTCAGCAGCAGCTGTTCCTGGAGAGAGACCCGCACGGAAACGTACAGGTATCCCTGATCGAGTCTGAGAAGCTTTTCTCTGCACTTGTAAAGGATAAGCTGGAGGCAAGAAGAGCAGCTGGTACATACAACGGCAAGTTTAACCCGCTTCATCATTTCCTTGGATACGAAGGAAGATGTGCATTCCCGTCAAACTTTGATGCGGATTACTGCTATTCTCTTGGATACAACGCATTCATGCTGATCCAGTACGGCTACACAGGATACCTTTCCAAGGTTTCCAACCTGTCCGCACCGGCAAGTGAGTGGGTTGCAGGCGGTATGCCGATCACCAAGATGATGAATATCGAGAGAAGACACGGAGAGGACAAGCCGGTTATTAAGAAAGCACTCGTTGAGCTGGACGGCGCTCCGTTCAAGTACTTCGAGGCTCATCGTAAAGAGTGGGCAGCAAACACCTGCTTCGTATACCCGGGTGCAATCCAGTATTACGGACCGACAGAGGTTTGCGATATCACTACGGTTACACTTGCTCTGGAGCATCAGAAATAAAAATCATGCTGTGACACAGCTCAATTCCCCGGCGGATTCGGACAGTTCTGAATCCGTTCGGGGAATTTATTTTTGAAGGGATGATTAGACTTGCACAGAAATCTACTCTAGAGCGTGTCTGAAAAAGGCTTTTCGTGAGCTGCGAGTCCCAGTTTGTGGGAGATTTTATCCGAATGAGGGCGGCGTAGCGGGCTACGTCAACCGAATGAGGGCAAAATATACCGCAAAGTGGGGCTTGCAGATTGCGGAAATGATTTTTCAGACACGCTCCAGGCCACAGGAGAAAGTGCAGAAAAAATTCCGGAAGTACATAAAAGATGATGGAGGAAAAATATGGATTTCAGACAGATTACAATGCTGCAGAAAATAAAGAGCGGGATGGCGCAGTTTCAGGCGAACCATCCAAAATTTCCACTGTTCTTAAAGGCGGTCTCAAAGGATGCACTGGTGGAAGGAACGGTGATTGAGATGAAGATCACGACGCCGGAAGGAAAAGAGTACTGCACGAATGTAAAACTAAAGCAGGACGATATTGCGTTGTTTGATTCATTTAAGGCAATGCAGGGATAAAAAAAGAAATATTGCAGTTCACAGAGAATCAGTGGATTGTGTTCGGAATATAGCCATACAAGTGGAAATATGGAAGAAAAATTCCGCTTCAGGTCGGACGGGAGAAGCGGTTTCCATGAGGAGAACTCCAGATCTGGCTGGATGTGGATCAGGGAATGATACGAAATGCAGAGATTTTTTCAGATGCAATGGATGAAGCGTGGATTTTGCAATTGAAAAAAGCATTGTGCGGATGTCATTATGTGAAAAAGGCACTGACAGAGGTTGTTGCAGAAACAGCGAAAGGTGTGAAGGCAACAGAAAGACAAAAAGAGATGGCGGAAGATGCCATCTGGCTGCTTGGAACACTGCAGGGACTGGAATGAGGAGGATTGGATGGAAGAAAAACAGAAGTATGATCTGGTGGTGATAGGCGGAGGTCCGGCTGGCTATACGGCTGCAGTGAAGGCCGCAGAATATGGATACCATACCGCATTGGTTGAAGCGGATTCCCTGGGCGGCACCTGCTTAAACCGTGGCTGTATTCCGACAAAGACACTACTGTATTCCGCAGAATTGTATGAAAAACTGAAGAACGGAAGAATACCAGGCGTTTCTGCTGAAAACATTTCCTGTTCCGTGTAAGCACTCTGGGATCGGAAAGCCGAAGTGGTGGAAACGCTTCGGCAGGGGATTTGGGGAATGCTGAAAAAAGCAAATGTGGATGTCTATGAAGGGAAAGGAAAAATCACAGACCGTCACAGCGTACAGGTAAACGGAGAAATTTTAAGCACAGAGAAAATCCTGGTCACAACCGGGGCAGTACCGTCTGTCCCTCCGATTCCAGGTGTGGATGCACCGGGTGTTGTGACCAGCGATGAGCTTTTAAACTGGAAGGGTCCGCTGCCGCAGCGTCTTGTCATTATCGGCGGCGGCGTCATCGGTATGGAATGTGTGAACGCGCTTCAGATCTGATAAGTCTGTTTGGCGAGGCACTCGTAAATCACCTGACTACAGAAGATCTGGAACGCGTGATTTACCCACACCCGACCTTTGCCGAAGGGATTGGTGAGGCGCTTCATCTGATGCATGGGAAGAAAAAATGAAAACGGATCGCAAATATCCGTTTGAATATGACAAAACGAGAAAAGATCCAGTAAAGAGAGAAATCAAAGATACAGGTCAGACAGGGGTGTGTGAAAATAGAGTTTCACATACCCCTGTAATTTTTTACGCCTGCTCTCCGGCCACAAAACGGGAGATAATATTCCGGTCATCTGCCAGATGGATGACGCGCTCCACGCGCTCCTCGGTCGAAAGGCGGTCAGCCGGTACACACAGACTGCGGTCATCGACGACGATGGCATCCAGCTCATAACCGGTTTCAAAGCTGCCGACTTTTCCAAAGAACTGTCCGCCGCCCTTTGTGCCAAGATAAAAGGATTCCGGTACGGAAAGGAAGGAATCCTTCTTTTCGCTTCGAAGCCACTGGAGCTTGGAGAGGTAGACGGCCTCTGACATGGCGCGGAAGATCGAGACGCTGTAGCCGCCTGCGATATCAGAGCCAAGTCCGACCTTGACTCCGAGATCCAGCATCTGGCGAATCGGCGGAATACCGGCCGCAACGTTTCCGTTTGACTGCGGGCAGTGGGCGATCGTGACGCCGCGTTCTTTGATGAGCTCCATCTCATGGCGGGTCGGGTAAATAAAGTGTGCCATAACGGTGTGGGAGGTCAGAAGACCGAAATGGTCGTAGACATCACCGTCATTGTCGTACTGCGGATAGCGGTCACGCACGATCGACATTTCGCCGAGATCCTCGGAAATGTGGGAATGCACCGGAAGATCGAATTCCTGTGCGAGCTTTCCGAGCCCTTCAAGAACAGAGGTCGAACACGTTGGAATAAAGCGTGGTGTGACGGCCGGTTTTACGAGATGAAACCGGTCTTTGGTATCTTCGATCCACTTCCGGGTATCTGCAAGAGACTGCTTTGGCGTCTCACAGAGGTAATCCGGTGAGAGGGTGTCCATGTTGATTTTTCCGACGTAGGCACCAATCTTTTTCTTTTCAAGGATCTCCATCAGAAGCTCAGTGGCCGGTGCATGCAGGGTGCCGAAAATAACCGCGCGGGTCGTACCGTTTTTGGCGAGCGCATCAGCGAATGCTTCATAATAAATACGGGCATAGGAAAGATCCGCGAAACGGGCTTCCGTTGGAAATGCGTATCGATCCAGCCATTCCATCAGCTGCAGGTCAATGCCGAGACCGCGGTAAACGAATTGCGGAGCATGTACGTGCATGTCGCACAGTCCCGGAAGGATGAGCGAATTGCCATAGTCAAGTACCGGGACATTTTTATATTTTTCGGGCAATTCCTGAAAGATGCCGGTAACTTTGCCGTCTTCTGATATCAGATAGCTGTCCGGGTGGCAGTCAAATACTTCTTTAGTCGGTGTATGCACGATCGTGCCGTGTAAAATAACGGGATTCAAGAGAAAGACCTCCTTTTTGCAGGGCTCTGGATGCGGAAACCGTTCATGAAACCGTAAGCGGATTGAGAAGGTTCATTTGATTCAGAGCCTTTTGTGATGAATGATGTATATTTCTTTGAATATAGTAGCATCAATTCTGCTCCGGGACAAGAATAAATACAATTCTCCCATTGTATTTTGTTACTATTTTCGATATACTGTGGAAGAAAAAGATTACTGATTCAGAAAAAGAATTACTGTCAGGAAAGACGACAGCAGTTACGGAGGCGGAATATGGAAAACAGAACGATATATGCAGCGATTCTCGGACTTGGAACGGTTGGCACCGGCACCTGGAAGGTGCTCCAGGCGCAGAAGGAAGAAATGCAGCACAAGCTCGGAGCTGTGATCGAGGTGAAAAAAATCCTGGTGCGCAACACCGCGAAGGCAGCGGCAAAGACCGGGCTTCCGGAGCTTGTCACGGACGACTGGGAGGAGATCGTAAAGGATGATTCCATCGAGATCGTGATCGAGCTGATGGGAGGACTGGAGCCTGCAAGAACATACATCCGGGAGGCACTCGAAGCTGGAAAGCATGTGGTGACGGCAAATAAAGATCTGATCGCATCAGATCACGGACACCTGCTGGATCTGGCGAAGCAAAAGGGCTGCGACTTGATGTTTGAGGCTGCGGTAGCAGGTGCGATTCCGGTGATCCTTCCGCTGAAGCAATCTCTTGCGGCAAACCATCTGACAGAAGTCATGGGTATCATCAACGGGACGACGAATTTTATTCTGACGAAGATGGCGCAGGAAAATATGGAGTTTGCAGATGCACTGGCACTTGCAACGAAGCTTGGCTATGCGGAGGCCGATCCGACAGCTGATATCGAGGGACTTGATGCGGCGCGCAAGGTAGCGATCCTGGCATCGATCGCATTCAACTCAAGAGTGACGATTGAGGATGTGAAGAACGAGGGAATCACAAAGATCACTGCAAATGATATCCACTATGCGAAGGAGATGGGCTGCTGCATCAAGCTGATCGGTATGGCTCATATGGCAGAAAAAGGCATTGAGGCGTATGTGGCGCCGATGCTGATTCCGGAGTCTCATCCACTGGCAGCGGTAAACGATTCCTACAATGCCGTTTTTGTACGCGGTGACGCGGTGGATAATGCAATGTTCTTAGGCCGCGGCGCAGGCGAGCTTCCGACGGCGAGTGCAGTGGTCGGCGATGTATTTGAAGTTGCACGCAACATTGTGCACGGATGCTGCGGACGTGTTTCCTGTACATGTTACAAACAGCTTCCGGTCGTTGCGATGGAAGAGATCAACAGTCGGTATTTCCTGCGTGTGCAGGTAGAGGATAAGATCGGTGTACTGGCAATGCTGGCAGATGTATTCGCGCAGCATCAGGTCAGCGTGGAGCAGATGATCCAGAAACGCAGGAGCGGTGATTTTGCAGAGATCGTTGTGATTACGGCCCGGGTACGGGAGGGCGATTTCCGAAAAGCTGTGGAATGTATTTCCGAAAAACCGAACGTGCAGAAGGTTGACTCTGTGATCCGTGTATACGGAGCGGATTAGATATAAACTTTGGACGAAGTCATTTTTTGTCAGAATCTTGACAATAAACAAAATAATAGATAACATAGAAAGAGCGTATGCGAGAAATCCGGTGAAAATCCGGGACAGTCACCACTACTGTAATGCAGACGACGGGGCAAGAACCACTGGTTGAACAATGCCGAAACCGGGAAGGAGCCTTGAAGAGAGAAGCTAAGTCAGGATATTCGCAGAGACAGAGCCGCTTCTTGGCTGAGGAAGTGGCTTCTGGCGCACAGGGGCATTCCGGAGACGGGATGCTTTTTACGTGTAGGAGGAAGAGGAAATGAAAAAGGCGATCCTTGTGGTAAGTTTCGGCACAAGTTATGAAGAGACGAGAAAAAAGACGATCGACTGCATTGAGCAGGAAATCCAGGCTGCATACCCGGAGTATCAGGTATACCGTGCATGGACCAGCAAAATGATCATGAAAAAGCTGAAAGCGCGTGACGGCATCCATATCATGAATGTACGTGAGGCGATGGAACAGATGGAAAAGGATGGAATTGAGGAAGTGATCGTGCAGCCGACGCATGTCATGAACGGCTATGAAAATGATTTGATGACGGAGGACGCAAAAGCGTACAGCAGTCATTTTTCCCGCGTAGCCATTGGTGCACCGCTGCTTACCAGCATGGAGGATCAGACCAGGATCATCAAAGCAGTAGCAGAAAATCTGCCGGTCGAAAAGGATGAAGCGCTGATTCTGATGGGACACGGCACGGAGCATTTTGCGAACAGTATTTACGCGGCGCTGGATTATCAGTTTAAAGATATGGGCTATCCGAATATTTTTGTTGGAACGGTCGAGGGCTATCCGGAGCTGGAAAATGTAAAGAAGCTGCTGAAAAAAACAGGGTTGAAGAAGATTGCTCTGGCTCCGTTTATGATTGTGGCTGGTGATCATGCGACGAATGACCTGGCAGGGGATGAAGAGGATTCTTGGAAATCTCTTCTGGAAGCAGAGGGCTATGAGGTACGCTGCATCCTGAAGGGACTCGGCGAGTATCCGCAGGTGAGAAGCCTCCTTGCAGAGCATATTGCGGCAGTACAGTAATAAAGAGTAATCGAGTAATAAAGGCAGGATTTATTTTATGAGTATACGAATGACAGGAATCGACCACAATCTGGCTGGGATCGACGTCAGAACCGTCTTTTCCTTTACAAAGAAAAAAAAGGCGGAGGCACTGGAGTATCTGAAGACAGTGCCTGGAATTGACGGCTGTGTGATCCTTTCGACCTGCAACCGCATGGAGCTGTGGGCGAGCACTTCTGAAGAATTTCATGGCTCGCTTTTCGGACTGCTTTGTGAGATTAAGCAGGTTTCACCTGAACCTTACGAGGGATATTTCGTTTACCGGGAGGGTTATGAGGCGGTACATCATCTGTTCCGCCTGGCAGGTGGACTGGAGTCCCGGATTCTTGGTGAAGACCAGATTGTGACGCAGGTTGGCGACGCGCTGACATTTGCGAGAGACCAGTATGCGGCGGATCATGTGATGGAGACACTGTTCCGAATGGCAGTGACAGCGGCGAAAAAAGTGAAGACCGACATTGAACTTTCACCGGCAGACCATTCCGTTGTACGTACGGCGATCAATACGCTGAAGCAGGATGGCATGGAATTTACAGGAAAAAAATGCCTTGTGATCGGAAACGGCGTAATGGGCAAGCTGGCGGCAACGACACTGGAAAAAGAGGGTGCCGATGTCACGGTAACGGTGCGCCAGTATCGAAGCGGTGTGGTCGAGATCCCGCGCGGCTGCAGGCGAATTGACTATGGAGAGCGTATGAGTTTATTTGGGGAGTGTGATTACGTGTTCAGTGCGACTGTCAGTCCAAATTTCACGCTGACAAAAGAACAGGTCGAGCAGGGAATGAAGCATCCGATGATCCTGGTGGATCTGGCTGTGCCGCGTGACTTCGAGCTGACGATCCGTGAGATTCCGGGCATAGCACTGTATGATATCGACTGCTTTCGGGAAGAAGCAAGAAGCGATGCACAGAAAGCGGCGATCGCAGCGGCAGAGGAGTGCTTTGCGAACCAGATCGGTGAATTTTACAGCTGGTATGAGGGACGTGATCTGATCCCGCGGATCCAGAAGATCAAAGAAGAGGCGGCTGTGGACCTTGAGGTGCGCCTGACGAAAAAACTGCAGCAGCTTCCGGTGGAGGCAAATGAGCGGGAAGAGCTGAAGGAGGATATTCTGCAGGCATCCATGCGGGCAGTGAACAAGATGCTGTTCGGTTTGCGCGATGAGATCAGCAGAAAGGCCTTTCTGGAGTGCCTCGACGGATTAGAAAAGGTTTACAAAGAAGGATGATAGAACAGGTATGAAAGATAAGATTGTAATAGGAAGCAGGGAGAGCCGCCTTGCGGTGATCCAGGCGGAGATGGTGCAGGACTACCTGCAAAAGATGCTGCCGCAGAAGACGATCGAGATTCTGACGATGAAAACGACTGGTGACAAGATCTTAAATCAGGCGCTGGAGCGAGCTGGGGGAAAGGGTCTTTTTGTAAAGGAGCTTGACCATGCACTGCTTGAGAAGCGTTCAGATCTGTCGGTACATAGCTTAAAGGACGTGCCGACGGAGCTGCCGGAGAAACTTCCACTGCTCGCTTTTTCCAGGCGTGAGGATCCACGTGACGCACTGATTTTGCCGGAAGGAGCGACTGAAATCGATTTTTCCAGGCCGGTCGGATGTTCAAGCAAGCGGAGAATGGTGCAGTTTCAGAAGCTGTATCCACAGGCAAAGTTTGAAACGATCCGCGGAAACGTGCAGACGAGGCTGAAGAGACTGGATTCCGGTGAATTTTCCGCGACGATCCTGGCGGCAGCCGGACTGAAACGACTTGGCCTGGAATACCGGATCAGCCGGTATTTTGAACCGGATGAGATGATTCCGGCAGCCGGTCAGGGAATTCTTGCCGTGCAGGGAAGAGCAGGCGAGGATTACAGCTGGCTAAAGGGCTACAATGACCGCGGGGGAGAAGCCTGTGCAAAGGCGGAGCGCGCGTTTGTGTGCGGTCTTGGCGGAAACTGCAGCGATCCGATCGCGGCGCATGCGACAGTGGAGGGAGAGACACTGCATCTGCGCGCGTTTTATCAGAATGAGGCAACCGGTGCAGTGTATACAGGAAGCCGCAGCGGATCGGTACGCGATCCGGAGCATGTGGGACATGCCCTTGCAGCTGAATTCCGTGCAAAGCAAAATGGCTGCGGAAAGGTTTGGCTCGTTGGAGCCGGTCCGTCTGATCCGGGACTTTTCACCTTAAAGGGGCGTCAGGTGTTGGAAGATGCGGAGGTCGTTGTGTACGATGCCCTTGTTGGGCCGGGTATTCTTGCGATGATTCCGGATACGGCAGAGACGATCAATGTCGGAAAACGCTCAAGCCATCATACCATGCGCCAGGAACAGATCAGCGAGGTGCTGGCAGAAAAGGCGCTTGAAGGCAAACGTGTCGTGCGTTTAAAGGGCGGCGATCCGTTTCTGTTCGGTCGCGGTGGTGAGGAACTTGAAGTGCTCGTACGCGAAGGGGTACCGTATGAGGTAGTGCCGGGCGTGACCTCAGCGATTGCAGTTCCGGCTTATCAGGGCATTCCGGTGACGCATCGTGATTTCTGCTCGTCTGTTCATATCATCACGGGGCATAAGCGTGAAGGTGAGGCTTATAACATTGACTTTGAGGCACTGGTCCGCACAAAAGGGACACTCGTATTTCTGATGGGCGTTTCCTCACTGGGGGCAATCTGCGACGGCCTTTTAAAGGCTGGCATCCGCCCGGAGATGCCGGCGGCGCTTCTGGCGCGGGGGACAACAGCGGCACAGAACCGCATTGTCGCAACGGTGGCGACGTTGCCGGAAACAGTTGCAAGACATGGAGCCATCACACCGGCGATTATTGTGGTCGGAGAGGTGTGTGCGCTCGCCGATGAATTTTCCTGGGCAGAAAAGCGTGTGCTCGGCGGCGTGCGCGTGTTTGTGACAAGACCCAAAGAACTGGCAGGGACGCTTTCACTCCGGCTTAGAAAACTCGGTGCGGAGGTCGTGGAGATTCCGGCGATCCAGACAAAAGCAAGAGAAGGTGGGGCATTTGCAGAGGCATTGGATACGGTGGACGCATTTGACTGGATTGTCTTTACAAGCCCGACCGGTGTGCGGATCTTCTTTGAGGAGATGAAGCGAAAGAAACTGGATGTAAGGCGCCTTGCAAAGACACGGTTTGCTGTGATCGGCAGCGGATCTGAAAAGGAACTGGAGAAGTATGGTTTTTACGGCGATCTGATGCCGGAGGTTTACGACGGGGAGCACCTTGGCATGGCACTTGCCGCAGTCTGTGAAGAAGAACTGGCGAAGAAAGATACTGAGAAATCACTTCGCATTCTGATTCCGCGTGCGGCGATCGGCAATCAGGAGCTGATTTCGGCACTTGCACAGGTATCCGGCCTGGAGGTATCGGATGTCCCGACGTACGATACGTATTACGGATTGGACACGGAAGAAGAGACACCGGCGCTTGACCTGGCAGCAGAGCTGTCGAGCGGCGGACGGGATTATGTGATCTTTACGAGCGCATCGACGGTGAAAGGCTTTGCCGCTGCAGCAGCGGGGCTGGATGATACAAAGGTACGCGCAATCTGCATCGGAAGACAGACGAAAGAGGCAGCAGATGCACTTGGCATGCAGACCTGGATGTCTGAAAAAGCATCCATTGACAGCCTGATCGATAAACTGATGGAGGTAAGCGGCAGGAAATCCGTTTTGTTATAAAACAGACTGAGAAGATTTCAGAGAAACAGAAAAGAGGTTATAAATCATGGAAATGAGTATCAGACCAAGAAGACTGAGAAAAGGAGAACTGCTTCGGAAGATGGTGCGGGAGACACGCGTGGACGAGTCCTCTTTGATCTATCCGATGTTTGTAAAAGAGGGAACGAATCAGAAAGAGGAGATTCCGACGATGCCGGGCCAGTACCGTTATACGGTGGATCGTGTGTCGGAGCAGCTGGATGCGCTTCTGGATGCCGGTGTGACATCCGTTATGCTGTTTGGTATCCCGGATCACAAAGATGAAGTGGGAAGCAGCGCGTGGGCAGAGGACGGAATCATTCAGAAGGCACTTCGGGCAATCAAGAGGGAATATGCAGATCAGCTTTATGTGATCACGGATGTATGCATGTGCGAATACACCTCCCACGGCCACTGCGGTATGCTGTGTGGCTGCGAGGTCGACAACGACAAGAGCCTGGAGCTTCTTTCCAGAACGGCGCTTTCCCATATTCAGGCGGGTGCGGATATGGTAGCGCCGTCGGATATGATGGACGGAAGAGTGCGTGCGATCCGTACGACGCTCGATGCAAACGGTTATGAGACGGCTCCGATCATGTCCTACGCCGTAAAATACGCGTCTGCATTTTATGGTCCGTTCCGCGATGCGGCGGGTTCTGCGCCGTCATTCGGTGACAGAAGAGGTTATCAGATGGATTACCACAACAGCCGTGAGGGCATCAAGGAGGCGCTGCTTGATGTGGAAGAGGGCGCAGATATCATCATGGTTAAACCGGCTATGTCCTATCTGGATGTCGTTGCCAAAGTAAAGGAAGCCATTCATCTTCCGGTGGCGGCTTACAGCGTAAGCGGTGAGTACGCAATGATCAAGGCAGGCGCTGCCCTTGGCTATATTGACGAGGAAAAGATTATTTGTGAGACGGCAGTTGCCGCATACCGCGCAGGCGTGGATCTTTATCTGACCTACTATGCGCCGGAAATCGCAAAATTCATTAAGGAAGGACGGATCGGATAATGAGCAGATCAGAAGAATTGTTTAAACGTGCATGTGAAGTGATTCCGGGCGGCGTAAACAGTCCGGTACGTGCTTTTGGTTCAGTCGGTGAAAACCCGCGGTTTATCGCATCTGCGGATGGCGGTTATATGACAGATGCAGATGGAAAACGGTATCTGGATCTCGTCGGTTCCTGGGGACCGATGATCCTTGGCCACAATCATCCGGAGATCCGTGAGGCGGTGATCCGCGCCTGTGAGAAGGGACTGAGCTATGGTGCTGCGACCGAGGCAGAGGTGGAGATCGCTGAGCTGATCTGTTCCTCCGTGCGCAACATCGGCATGGTGCGCATGGTCAATTCCGGAACCGAGGCTGTGATGAGTGCAATCCGCACGGCGCGCGGCTTTACCGGAAGAGATAAGATCGTGAAATTTATGGGCTGTTATCACGGACATTCGGATGCGCTGCTCGTACAGGCCGGATCTGGTGTGATGACGGCGGGCGTACCGGACAGTGCGGGTGTACCGGCAGGCTGTACGAAAGATACGCTGTCCGCAGTTTACAATGATTTGAGTTCGGTGGAGACTTTATTCGAACAGTTTCCGCAGGAAATCGCAGCGGTTATCGTGGAGCCGGTAGCGGCAAATATGGGAGTTGTTCCGCCGAAGAAAGGATTTCTCGAAGGACTGCGCAGCCTGTGTACGAAATACGGTGCGCTGCTGATCTTTGATGAGGTCATCACAGGCTTCCGGCTTGGTTATGAAGGCGCACAGGGCTATTTCGGTGTGGATGCGGATCTTGTAACGTACGGAAAGATCATCGGAGCCGGCATGCCGGTCGGTGCGTACGGCGGAAGAAAAGAGATCATGTCCATGGTAGCTCCGGCAGGTCCGGTGTACCAGGCAGGTACCTTAAGCGGCAATCCGGTTGCCATGCAGGCAGGGCTGACACAGCTTCGCATCCTGAAAGAGCATCCGGAAATTTATACGGAACTGAATGCAAAGGCAGACCGTTTCTATACAGGGCTTGATGCGGCAGCATCGAAGTCACCGCAGGGATATCACGTAAATCACATCGCTTCTCTCGGCTGTCTGTATTTCACGAAGGATCCGGTTGTGGATTATGCGTCTGCAAAGACATCGGATACGAAGGCATTTGCACAGTGGTTCCGCTATATCTTTGAAAAAGGGTACTATATCGCACCGTCACAGTTTGAGGCGATGTTCCTTTCTGCGGCACATACCGAAGAAGAGCTTGGAAAAATGGCGGAAGCAGCCGGGGCGTATTTCGGCGCTCTGGCATGATGCATCTCATCACCGGCGGCAGCGGCAGCGGCAAATCCGCCTATGCCGAGCGGCAGGTGATGGAAGCAGGAGAAAAAAAACGGATCTATGTGGCGACGATGATGCCGTATGGAGAAGAGGGCAAGATGCGCGTAAAACGCCACCGGGAGATGCGAAAAGAAAAGCAGTTTGAGACGCTTGAATGCTATACCGGCCTGGAAGCCGTGACGATCCCGCAGGGAAGTGCCGTGCTTCTGGAATGCGTGTCGAACCTGACTGCGAATGAGATGTATGATCCGTCCGGAGCCGGAGAGGATACGGTCCGTGCAGTTGTGCGCGGGATCCTGAATCTGAAACGACAGGCGGATCCCCTGATTGTTGTGACAAACGAGGTGTTTTCAGATGGAATTACGTATGATGATTCCACAATGCAGTACCTTCGCTATCTGGGCGAAATAAATCAGCAGCTGGCAGCGCACGCGGAGCGCGTGACAGAGGTGGTGTATGGGATTCCGGTTGCCCTTGCCTGAGATCAGATCAGGAGATTCCCTGTGGAGCAGGCAGCAGTGGGGCGGAAGATTCCTGCGAATGACAATAAGAGAGGGTTATGAATATTTGCTTTGATTTTGATATGGAGGACATAAAATGAAACGACTGGCAAACAGCTTCGGCATCGCATTTTCCATGTATTCACGGATTCCGATGATGCGCTGTGACTGGACGGAAGAAAATATGAAATACGTCATGTGCTTTTTCCCGTGGATCGGTGCGGTGATCGGTGCGCTGTGTTTTGGCTGGTATCATCTGGCATCGTGGCTTTCGGTGGATGCTGTGCTGGCAGTGATTGTTCTGATGATGATTCCGGTCTTTGTGACCGGGGGAATCCATCTGGACGGGATGCTGGACACGGCAGATGCACTCAGTTCCTGGAGACCGTTGGAGCGGCGGATTGAGATCCTGAAGGATTCCCATGCGGGCGCATTTGCGATCATCACGTGTGTGGTATATTTCTTCTTATTATATGGAGTGACACACAGCATTGACACATCGATTCTTCCGGTGTACGCGTTTACGTTTGTCGTATCGAGATCACTCAGCGGTTTTGCGGTTGTGACCTTCCCAAAGATGAAAAAAGAGGGGACTGTCGCCGATTTTTCTAAAAAGGCTGAGACAAAACGCATTCAGATCACCCTGATCTGCTATCTTGTAATCGCGTTTGCGCTGATGATCTGGGTCAATCCGTGGTACGGGATTGCAGGAACGATCGGCGCACTGCTCACCTTTGCATATTATCACTATATGGCGATGAAAAATTTCGGCGGGATCAACGGAGATCTGGCGGGTTGGTTTCTCTCGATGTGTGAACTGATTATGCCGGCATGTATGGTCGCAGTGCAGCTGATCCGAATGAAAATATAAGTAAAGCGAGGAAAGCAGTTTGCGAATACTCGAAATGAAGTTTGTTTTCCAGGTGCCTGCAGGGTGCAGGAAACAGCGGATGACGGTTCTGTATGATAAGTGAGACAGAAGGAGACAGGCGAAATGAAAATGGTAATCGGCGGTACGTTTCAGGGAAAGCTGGCGTATGCAAAAGAGCGTTATCAGATCACAGATGGCTGGATCGATGGCGCTGTATGTGAAAGAGAGGCACTTGGGACGTGCAAGGGCGTCTATCATTTCCATGAACTGATTCGGAACATGATTCAGGATTCAAAAAAAGATCAGTCCTGGATCACGGGTGCTGCCAGTCAGGCAGAGGCATTTGCCGCATGGCTGTATGAAAAGAATCCGGAGATTGTCATCGTTACAAATGAACTGGGGTACGGCATCGTTCCGATGGATCAGTTTGACCGGGAGTACCGGGAAATGACCGGGCGGATCTGCAGCGCACTTGCAAAACGTTCCGAAGAAGTCGTGCGTGTGGCGTGCGGGCTTGGCATGGTGATCAAGAATGCGAAGGAGACGATATGATAAAGACGGTTATCTTTGATGTGGACGGTACGCTGTATGATTACAACAGCTGCCATGAGACCGGAATGAAGGCGCTGGCGCAGTATTGCAGGAGACGTTTTCAGACGGCTCCGGAAGAGTTCCGGCAGGTCTATGGTGCGGCATATCGAAAAGAAGAAGAGCAGATCGGAAGCCGGACTGCAGCGGTCCACAATCGCCTGATCCGGTTTCAGCTGATGCTGGAAGACCTGCAAAAACCGCTGTTTCCGCATGCGCTGCAGATGTACCATGCGTACTGGGATGCGTTTCTGACCGGTGTGGTTCCGTACCCCTATATCCGCAGCTGGATGCAGAAGCTGAAGGAAAGCGGCGTTCGAATTGGTATTGGTACCAATATGACTGCCTATATTCAGTACCGCAAGCTGGAGCGGCTTGGTCTTTCTGCTTATCCGGACTGGATCGTGACAAGCGAGGAGGCGGGAGCGGAGAAGCCGGATCGCCGGTTCTTCGATCTGTGTATTCAGAAGAGCGGCTGTGCGCCGGAGGAATGCCTTTTTGTCGGTGACCATCCGCAGGGAGATGCAAAGGGGTCACTCGCGGCAGGCATGCACGCACTGCTTTACGGAGCGCATGGCGCGGAATGCCCGGAAGCAATTTCGGTGAAGAACTATCGGACGGTTCTGGAAGCTGCAGACCTGACGGAGTTCGTGGCGTGGAGCGAGAAGCGGATGGCAAAATAATTGTGGTATTTTGCCAATAGTTGTATGGGCGGCAGGCTACTCATGCTTATATAAGTTGTATCAGAAAAAAGAAACAGGGAGAGAATGAATGTATTTTCCTCTATTTATTGATTTATCACAAAAAAACATTCTGGTGGTGGGCGCCGGGACAATCGCAGCGCGGCGGATCCGCACTTTATGCGGTTTTGCGGGAACGATTACCGTTTGCGCACCACAGATGAGGCCGGAGATCCGGGAACTTTCCGAAAAATATCCGATTCGCCTGCTGGAAGAACGTTACACGGAGAAACTTCTTGATACGGCGGATCTGGTATTGGCGGCAACTGACGACCGGGAGTTGAACCGAAAGATCGTGACAGCGGCGAAAGAGCGAAAGATTCCGGCAAACAGCTGCAGTGAGAAGGAACTCTGTGATTTCTATTTTCCGTCGATTGTGACAAAGGACGGGCTTGTGATCGGACTGACAGCATCCGGAACGGATCATGGTCTGGTGAAGCGGACGCGCATGGAATTGGAGGAGTATTTGGGAAAATGAGTTATGCAATGGGATCTTTAATAGCCGTTGTAATTGGAGCGGCGCTCGATTTACTGCTCGGTGACCCGCAGACGGCCTGGCATCCGATCTGCCTGATCGGATATCTGATCGCCTTCGTGGAGAAGGTGACAAGAAAACTGTTCCCGAAAACAAAAACAGGGGAGCGTGCGGCAGGTGTGCTTTGTGCAATACTTGTCGTCACCATTTCGACGACAATACCTGCAGTGATCCTTTATGCAGCGTATACGGCAAATTTCTGGCTGGGCGTTTTGGCGGACGCAGTGCTCTGCTACTTTGTACTGGCAGCAAAGACCTTAAAGAAGGAGAGCATGAACGTTGGACATGCGCTTGAGACAGAAGGTCTGGAGGCCGGGAGAAAAGCAGTCAGCAGAATTGTCGGAAGGGATACTCAGAATCTGACAAAGACCGGCGTGATCAAAGCGGCAGTCGAGACCGTGGCGGAAAATTATGCGGACGGTGTGGCGGCTCCGTTACTCTTTTTGATTCTTGCAGGCGGAGCCGGTGGATTCTTTTACAAGAGCATCAATACGATGGATTCCATGCTCGGCTACAAGAATGAAAAATACATGAATTTTGGCTGGTTTCCGGCGCATCTGGATGATATCGCGAATTTTATCCCGGCGCGACTTGCCGCACTGTTTCTGATCCTGTCCGCACCTCTTTGCGGCTGCGACGGAAAGATGGCGTGGAAGATCTTTCGCAGAGACCGCTATAAACATGCAAGCCCGAATTCAGCGCAGACCGAGGCAGCCGCAGCCGGTGCACTTCATGTGCAGCTGGCAGGGGATGCCTGGTATTTCGGGGAACTGCATAAAAAGCCGTTTATCGGGGATGACATCCGCCCGATTGAGGTTTCAGACATTGCGAAGATCAACCGGATGATGTATACGGCCGCCGCGCTGGCGCTGCTGGTGTTTGGAATGGTAAAGGCGGTGCTGATCTGGGTGATCTGACCCCAAGGAGGGATTCGCAATCCCCGCCACTGCTTATTGCTCCCCGCAATTGAAGCAGAGGACTTTAAGTCATAGCCGAACTTTAGATTCTGTGATAAGATCGACGGTGGCTTGTAACAAATCAGACAGAATATGACAGCCGGTGAGAAGACAGGAATCCCTGTAAATGACCGGTTTCAGATGGAAAAGGACGACAGAATATGACGCATAAACATGGCGGCAATATTTATGAACACAAAAACGCGGCAGATTTTTCTGCCAATATCAATTTTCTCGGTATGCCGGATTCTGTTCGGCGCGCGGCTCTTGATGCGATCGATGCATCGATCCACTATCCGGAGCCGGGGAGCAAAGAACTGCGGCAGATTCTGGCAAAGCGGGAGAATGTGAGTGCGGATCAGGTGATCTGTGGAAATGGTGCGGCGGAGCTGATGTTTTTGCTGGCGCAGTCGCTTCGGCCGAAGCATGCGGTGCTGGCGCAGCCCTGCTTTTTTGAATATGAGCAGTCACTTCAGGCTGTGGACTGCCAGATTACAAATGTCTGGCTGAGGGCGGAGGACGGATTTGAACTGACAGCGGAATTTGTCTCGCAGATTCCGGCAGATGCAGATCTGGTGATCCTTGGCAATCCGAACAACCCGACGGGACGGCTGATTCCAGAAGAAGTGCTTGCGGCTGTCCGTGCGCACTGCAGGGAGCATAAGATCTGGCTGGTAGCAGATGAAAGTTTTTTTGATTTTCTGACGGAAGAGGATGCTGCAAAAACAACGGAGGCAGCCTTGTTCGAGGAAGAAACCGTATTTGTGATCAAGTCATTCACAAAAATGTATGCAATGCCGGGACTGCGCGTTGGCTATGGAATCTGCAGGAATACGGCGCTCATGGAAAAAATGCGGCTTCTCATGCAGCCGTGGAACGTGTCGCTTCCGGCACAGATGGCAGCAAAGGCAGCTGCAGGAGAAAAGGAATTTGCGGCCAGAACCGCAGAAATGACAGCGGTCAACCGCGGCTGGATGACAGAAAAACTGAGAGCCTGCGGCTATACGGTATTTCCGTCGTGTACGAATTATCTTCTTTTTTCCGGTCCGGCCGGGCTGGTGGAATATGCGGTAGCACATGGATATCTGATTCGCGACTGCAGCAATTTCCGTGGGCTGGAAATGAATAAGGGCACAGCTGCCATCGGTGTCCGGCAGGAAGAATTGATGTTCGGAAAAACAGAAGAAGCCCGGCAATATTACCGGATCTGCATCAGAAGCCAGAAAGAGAATGAAGGTCTTCTTGCGGTGCTTGAGGCATTTTTGGAAAAAAAGAAAGGAGCAACGGAATGGCAAAAGCAATCATGATTCAGGGAACCATGTCGAACGCCGGAAAGAGCGTAATTGCGGCTGGACTGTGCCGGATCTTTCATCAGGACGGATACCGGACAGCACCGTTTAAATCGCAGAACATGGCCTTAAATTCCTTTATCACGAAGGAAGGCCTGGAGATGGGCCGCGCACAGGTCATGCAGGCAGAGGCAGCAGGAATTGAGCCATCGGTCGAGATGAATCCGATCCTGCTCAAGCCGACGAATGACATCGGCTCTCAGGTAATCGTAAATGGTGAAGTGCTCGGTACAATGAATGCCCGCGATTATTTTAAAATGAAGAAATCGCTGCTTCCAGATGTGAAAAAGGCATACGATCATCTGGCACAGCAGTATGATATCATTGTGATCGAGGGAGCCGGGAGTCCGGCAGAGATCAATTTAAAAGAAGATGACATTGTCAACATGGGCATGGCAAAATTAGTCGATGCTCCGGTGCTTCTGGTCGGTGATATTGACCGCGGCGGCGTATTTGCGCAGCTTTACGGGACAGTCGAACTTCTGGAGCCGGAAGAAAAAGCACGGATCAAGGGACTGATCATCAATAAATTCCGTGGCGATAAGACGATCCTTGACCCTGGTGTTGCGATGCTGGAGGACCTGACCGGCATTCCGGTTGTAGGAGTGGCTCCGTATCTTCAGGTCAGCCTGGAGGATGAGGACAGTTTAAGTGAGCGTCTGGATGGGGAGAAGCAGGTTGGGCTGATTGATATTGCGGTGATCCGTGTCCCGCGCATTTCGAATTTTACCGATTTCAATGTGTTTGAGAGCATTGAGGGCGTGACCGTGCGTTACGTCAAAGAACCGGGTGAGCTGGGACATCCGGATCTGATTATTCTTCCGGGTACCAAAAATACGATGCGTGATCTTCTGTGGATGCGTCAAAACGGTCTGGAAGCGCTGATCTTAAAGGCACAGAAAGCAGGCACTGCGATCTTTGGTGTATGCGGCGGTTACCAGATGCTTGGAAAGTCGATCGCAGACCCGGATGGTGTAGAAGAGGGTGGTACGGTCCGTGGAATGGGGCTTCTGGATACAGAAACGATTTTTGAAGCGGAAAAAGCACGCACCCGGGTGGAAGGCTGTGTACTTGGAACCGCCAATGGAACACAAAGGGACTGCGCAGGAGAGGAATCTTATCTGGCACGGGCGCTGACCGGAAAACACCTTGTTGGCTATGAGATCCATATGGGGCGGACAACTTACGGAGAAAATGCACATCCGTTTACCGAGATCGAGGATACAATTACCGGAAAATGCTGGCAGGAAGGTGCCTGGAGCAAAAACGTCTGCGGCACATACGTGCACGGTATTTTTGACAGCGAAGAAATTGTCACGGCTGTTGTACAGGCGCTGGCCAAAAAGAAAGGCGTTGCAGATCAGCTTGGAAGCGCAGTCGATTTTGCAGCGTTTAAGGAACAGCAGTACGATCTTCTGGCAGAGGGGCTGAGAAAGCACCTTGACATGGAGCGAATTTACCGGATTATGGGAATCAAATAGAATGTATATATCAAAAATGACCGTAACTGTTCAGAGCCAACCTCCAAAATGCTACGCATTTCGTCGGTGTGGCGTATCCGCCAAATAAAATTTCAAAAACAGGCTTAAAAATGCGAGCATTTTACGCCTGTTTTATGAAATTTTGCTTGGCTCTGAACAGTTACAAATGACCTTAGGATGACAAACTCTGGGCATGGATCAGGGCAATTTTCGGAAATGGATAAGGTCAGGAAAAGGAGGAGCAGCATGGATTTGGATCAGATTGAGCGCCTCGGTCCGATGGAGATCGAGCGCAGAAGTTTTGAAATTATTTCGGAGGAAGCAGGGGATGCAATCCCGAATGATGAGCGGGCCATGATCATCAAGCGTGTCATTCACACGTCAGCAGATTTTGATTATATCCGGAATCTGTGTTTTTCTGATCATGCAGTGGAAGTAGCGCAGCGCGCACTGCGAAACGGTGCCTGGATCGTAACGGATACAAAAATGGCACTTTCTGGTATTAATAAAAAGAGTTTGCAGCTTGCCGGAGGTGAGGCACATTGCTTTATTTCAGATGAAGATGTGGCGGCTGAGGCAAAGCGACTTGGTGTGACACGTGCCTCCGTCTGCGTGGATAAAGCGGCGGCGCTGAACCGTCCTTTGATTTATGCGGTTGGAAACGCACCGACTGCACTGATACGGCTGTACGAAAAAATCCAGGAGGGAAGCTTCCGGCCGGAACTGATTATCGGTGTGCCGGTAGGCTTTGTCAATGTCGTACAGTCCAAGGAGCTGATCATGCAGACAGATGTGCCGTATATCGTGGCACGCGGAAGAAAAGGCGGCAGCAATGTAGCGGCGGCGATCTGCAATGCGCTGCTGTATCAGCTGGACGGGAGCAGAAGATGAGAGTTTATCTGATCCGGCATGGCACGACCTCCGGAAATCTGGAAAAACGGTACGTTGGAAGTACCGATGAACCGCTGACTGCAGATGCAGTGGCATGGGTGAAAAAGAACCGCAGGCGGTATCCGGTTCCGCAGCAGACGGTGACGTCTCCGATGAAGCGATGCGTGGCGACTTCCGCACTTCTGTTTCCGGGGATACCGACCGAGACAAAAGAAGGACTGCGGGAGTGCAGCTTTGGTGAGTTCGAATATAAAAATTACCAGGAACTGACCGGAAATGAAGCATACCAGCGCTGGATCGACAGCGGTGGGGAGCTTCCGTTTCCGGGTGGAGAAAGCCGGCAGGAGTTTGCAGACCGCAGCTGCAGCGCACTTTTAAAAAGTGTGACAGAGCAGTTAAAAAAGGGAAGAGATTCAGTGGCGTACGTTGTACATGGCGGTACGATCATGGCGGTGATGGAGCGGTTTTGCTCAGATAAACGGTCGTATTTTGACTGGCAGGTTAAAAATGTACAGGGTTTTGAACTTGAGGTGATTCCGGAAGCGCTGGAAGCGTGCGGAGCAAAACCGGATTGTGTGCGGGCTGGAAAAAATAATTTACAGTCTGGAGCACAGGAGCCGTGCGATGCCGCTCATGCAAAACAGGCAGTACAGGACGGTGGGGAGGTTCGGTTTTTAAGGTTGCTGCGTTCCCTGCCGCTTGCAGAAGAGGAACTTCCGAAGTCAGGCATCGAGGATGTCTACGTCGTGCAGAAAAATAAGCGTCTTCAATGCGGCTACACAACCGGAAGCTGTGCGACCGCCGCGTCGATGGCCGCGGCTTCCATGCTGCTTGGCAGGAAGCTCTGCAAGGAAGTGCAGCTGACGACGCCACGGGGAATCAAGCTCCTTCTGGAGACGGAATTTTCGAAGCTGGAAGAAAATGCGGCCTCGTGCGCGGTGCGGAAATTCGGCGGCGATGATCCGGATGCGACAGACGGACTGCTGATCTTTGCACGGGCAGAGAGAGTGAACTGCGATTCTATGCCGGAAAAGATGGCTGCGTCTGGAAAAGACGGATCCACAGAAAAGAAAGAAACGGGGATGATAACCGATGGAAGTTCTGAAGAGCCGCAGAAAAAAGAGGCTGCACAGTCGATGGAAAGCGGAGCTATAGATTCGCAGACGGATGGAAATGAAATACCGGATGCGCAGAGGAAAGACAATTTGTGTGCCGAGGTCGAGATCGACGGTGGAAAAGGGGTCGGAAGAGTCACAAAACCGGGTCTGGAACAGCCGGTCGGTGCAGCTGCGATCAATAGAGTACCGCGTCAGATGATCCGCGAGGGCGTACAGAGCGTCTGCGCACAGTACGGGTATCACGGGAAAATCCGTATCATCATTTCTGTTCAGGGCGGGGAGGAGGTCGGGAAACGCACCTTTAATCCGCATCTTGGCATTGAAGGCGGTATTTCGATCCTTGGTACAAGCGGTATTGTGGTGCCAATGAGCGAGCAGGCGCTGATCGAGAGCATTCGCATCGAAATGCGGCAGAAAGTGAAGAGCGGTGAGACATATCTTCTCATTACGCCCGGGAATTACGGTGCAGATTTTCTGAAAAAGGAATGGGCACAGGCGGACAATGCAAAGCGCCTGGCAGAAGGTTCAGAGAAAGAAGCCGATGATGACAGGGAAAAAGTTTCGGAGAATACTTCTGAAGAAAGGGACATTGTGAAGTTCTTAAGCCGGATGGAATATCTGCGGCCGGAAGATTCAATGAAGTGCAGCAATTACGTCGGCGAGACACTTGATATGGCGGTGGAACTCGGTGTAAAAGGCATTCTTTTCGTATCACATATCGGAAAATTTGTGAAGGTGTCCGGCGGTATCATGAACACCCACTCAGCACACGCTGATTGCAGGGCAGAGTTGATGGCAGCGCAGGCAGTTCGCGCCGGAGCGGATCTGGAGACGGCACAGCAGCTGCTTGCTTCCAATACGACGGATGAAGCGCTTGAAATTCTGCAGCCGACCGGTCTGCTCAAAAAGACAATGGAGATCATGATCGGGCGGATTGAAAAACATCTGCAGAAACACTGCATAGGGCAGCTGCAGACCGAAGTGGTTCTGTTTTCGAACCAGTTCGGTTATCTCGGAAGGTCCAAGGGCGCGGATGAGCTTCTTGAGAAGATGGAAGCGGAGCGGGCAAGGCTTTCCGGGAAGAATGACAGGCTGTGAAACAGAATTGTGAATATCCGCTTTGACTGAGAAAACGTCAAAGGCAGCGAAATATGAAAAGACAGAAGAAATGAGGAACAACATATGATGGGAAAACTGATCGGAGTCGGAGTAGGGCCGGGAGATCCGGAACTGATGACTTTAAAGGCAGTGCGGATGATTCGGGAGAACGAGGTAATCGCAGTGCCTGGCGAGACAGCAAAAGAAACGGTAGCATATAAGATCGCAGTACAGGCAGCACCGGAGGTTGCAGAAAAAGAACTGGTGGCGGTACCGATGCCGATGACGAAAGATCCGGAGGCACTTGCGGCAAGCCATGACCGCGCGGCAGATCAGGTAGAAACGTATCTGCGTGACGGAAAAAATGTGGTATTTCTTACGCTTGGAGATCCAACCGTATATTCGACCTTTATGTATGTACACAAGCGCATCAAAACACGCGGCTATGAGACGCAGATCATAAGCGGTATCCCGTCTTTCTGTGCGGCTGCGGCCTGCGCAGATATGGCGCTGACTGAGGCGAAAGAAGAGCTGCATGTGATTCCGGCGGTCTACAACATTGACCACGACTTGAATTATGAAGGAACTCGCGTGCTGATGAAGTCAGGAAAGAAAATAGGAAGAGTAAAGGAACGCCTGATGCAGGAAGACTGTGACGTATTTATGGTAGAGAACTGTGGAATGGAGACACAGCGCGTGTTCCACAGTGTGCAGGAGATTCCGGAGGATGCAGGCTATTATTCCCTGATCATTGTAAAAGAAAAGAAGGAGAAATAAGCGATGGTACATTTTGTAGGAGCAGGTTCAGGTGCGGCAGATCTGATTACGGTAAGAGGAAGCAGACTGCTTGGCGAGGCAGATGTGATTATTTATGCAGGTTCTCTGGTCAATCCGGAGCTGCTGCAGTATAAAAAGGAAGGCTGCGAAGTATACGACAGTGCAAAGATGACACTGGAAGAAGTGCTTGACGTGATCGAAAAGGCAGAGGCAGCTGGAAAGACGACAGTGCGCCTTCATACCGGAGATCCGTGTGTATACGGTGCAATCCGGGAGCAGATGGACGTCCTTGAAGAGAAAGGTATTGCATATGATTACTGCCCTGGTGTCAGCGCATTCTGCGGTGCGGCTTCCGCGCTGAAGATGGAGTATACGCTGCCGGGTATTTCCCAGACCGTTATCATCACGAGAATGGCAGGAAGGACACCGGTGCCGGAGAAAGAGGAGATTGCAAAGCTGGCTTCTCATGGTTCCACGATGGTTATTTTCCTGAGCACGGGAATGCTGGAGAAATTAAGCGAGCAGCTGATCGCCGGAGGATATGCACCGAATACACCGGCAGCGATTGTATACAAGGCAACCTGGCCGGAAGAGGAGAGCCATATCTGCACCGTTGAGACACTGGCGCAGTGTGCAAAAGAGTATAATATCACAAAGACGGCTCTGATCATTGTCGGCGATACCGTGGCACAGAGCGGCTATAATCGCTCCGAACTGTATCATCCGGCATTTACGACGGAGTTCCGTCAGGCAACGCAGGAGCGGAAGTAAGTATCTCTGTATGTGATTCAGGGCAGGTAAGTCTGCTATAAGCTGCAAAGGGCAATAAGCAGTGGATAAAGAATGGTGTGTATCATAAATGAGATACGTTATAGAGGTTATGAGTAATCAGAGAAACGAATTATAAATATCGGCTTCGATTAGAAACGGGGAATATAGGATATGAAGATACTTGGAATAGCCGCATTTACAGAACCAGGCCGGGCGCTTGGCCGGGATCTGGCCGGACAGCTGGAAAATTCCTGGCAGATCATCTGGTATGAAAGCAATTTAAAGGACTGGTGCCGGGCACGGTTTGCGGATGCCAGCGCCATCCTTTTCATCAGTGCCTGCGGGATTGCAGTGCGCACGATTGCCCCGTTTCTGCAGAGCAAGACAAAAGATCCGGCGGTACTGGTGATGGATGAGCAGGCACATCACGTGATTTCCCTGGTTTCAGGACACATCGGCGGAGCAAATGAGCTGGCGGAGGAGATCGGCGCACGTACCGGAGCAGTTCCGGTGATCACGACGGCCTCAGACGTCCGCGGAAAGATCGCTGTGGATGTTTTTGCAAAGAAGAACGCCCTTGGGATCGCGAGCATGAAAGACGCAAAAAAGATAGAGGCTGCAATCCTGCGGGGCGAACCGGTCGGCGTGTACTGCGAGGGCGCAGTGGAGGGAAGCTGTCCTTCGGAGCTTGTGATGCTGGAAAAAAAGGAAAGTACAGATATAAAGAGAGATACTGTTTCGACAAAAGCGTGTGATACGGTGAAGTCAGATATTGCTGTACCGGAGAACTGTAAAGGAAATGAAACAAAGCCGATAGGGAATATGATCTGGATATCAGAACGCACCGTTCCGTCACCGGAAGGTCATGAATGGCCGCAGCAGGTCGCAAAAGACGCGCAGGTGCTGCATCTCATTCCGCGAAATGTGGTTCTTGGCGTTGGATGCCGCAGAGGAAAAGAAAAAGAAGCGATCAGAGAAGCTGTAACGCGTGTGATTGCCGAATCCGGAATTTCGCGGGAGGCGCTGGCCGGCGCGGCCTCGATTGATCTGAAAAAAGAGGAAGCAGGCATTCTCGGACTGTGCAGCGAGTGGAATCTGCCTTATACCGTATTTACAGCGAAGGAATTGCAGTGCGTAAAGGGAGACTTTACACCGTCCTCATTTGTGGCGAAGACGACGGGGGTGGACAATGTCTGTGAGCGATCGGCATTGGCGCTTGCCGGAGCGGGAAGCCACCTGATCCATAAAAAATATGCAGAAAACGGAGTTACTGCCGCGCTGGCAGTGAAAGAATGGAGGATACGATTTGAAAAATAAAGTATATGTAATCGGCATGGGACCGGGAGCGGCTGACGCGATGAGCGTGAAAGCAGACCGGACACTTCAGGAATGTGATACAATTATTGGTTATACGGTTTATGTGAACCTGTTAAAAGAAACATACCCGGAAAAAGAGTACCTGACCACGCCGATGACGCAGGAAGCAAAACGGTGTCAGATGGCATTTGAAGAAGCGGAAAAAGGCAAAAAAGTGGCCATGGTCTGCAGCGGCGATGCCGGTGTGTATGGAATGAGCGGTCTGATGCTGGAAATCGGAGCGGATTATCCGGAGGTAGAGGTGGAAGTGATTCCGGGCGTTACAGCTGCTCTAAGCGGAGGAGCGGTTCTTGGTGCGCCGCTGACGCATGACTTTGCGGTTATCAGCTTAAGCGACCGTCTGACTCCGTGGGACAAGATTGAGAAGCGTCTGAAGCTGGCAGCAGAAGCAGATTTTTCCATCTGCCTTTACAATCCGTCCAGCAAGGGGCGTCCGGATTATCTGAAGCGTGCCTGTGACATTCTTCTTTCTGTGCTGCCGGAGGACCGCATTTGCGGAACGGTAGAAAATATCGGAAGAGAAGGCGAGAGCCGTGCTATTTATACGTTAAAAGAGCTTCGCGATATGCAGGTGAATATGTTTACGACGGTGTTTATCGGAAATTCGATGACAAAAGAGATCGGCGGCCGCATGGTGACTCCGCGCGGATACCGGATCGGGTAAACAAGAACAAGGAAAGTTATTAGCAAACGGCAGAGAAAGGAGAACCCTGGCCGATGAAAGTGGTAATATTTGGCGGAACATCAGAAGGACGAATGCTTTCCGAATGTCTCTGCCGCAATAAAATTGCGCATACCTTATGTGTGGCGACAGATTACGGAGAGGAAGTACTCGAACCTTCGGAATACGCACATGTGCTGCAGGGCAGGCTTGACACGCAGCAGATGGAAGATCTGATTCGAAGGGAGCAGTGTTTTGTCGTGGTGGATGCCACGCACCCTTATGCAGTGGAGGTTTCCAAAAATATCAGGAAAGCCTGTGAAAGGACGAAAATGAAATACCTGCGTTTTCTGCGTGACAAGGAGTCAGTGATCGACGTGAGAAGTGATGTGCTTGTCTCATCTGCGACGGAAGCGGCTGCTTACCTGGATGGACAGGAAGGCGCGATATTTCTGACAACAGGAAGCAAGGAGCTTCCGGCTTTCACAGCAGGTGTACACAAGACGGAGCGTCTGTTTGTACGGGTGCTCCCGTCTGCGGCGGTTGTCGCTTCCTGCCGGGAACTTGGCCTGGAAGGAAAACAGATCTGTGCGATGCAGGGACCGTTTTCCGAGGAGATGAACCGTGCATTGCTGCAGCAGACAAAAGCAGCCTGGCTGGTGACAAAAGATACCGGCATTACCGGAGGTTTTCCGGAAAAAGTGCGTGCGGCGCGTTCGCTTGGTGTGCGTCTGGTGATCATTCGCAGACCGGAAGAGAGCGGACTTGATTATGAATCGGTACTGCAGGTGCTGGAAGCGGTGCTTGAGCAGAAAATAGAAGATAATGAATTAAAGGGTATGAAGAACGTCGGGCTGGAAAATAAAACAGCAGAACCAAAAGTTGTTATGTCAGAGGCTGAATTGTCGAATCGGAAAAAACATGAGGCGGATGATACGCAGGTATGCGCACAGAAAAAGCGCACGATCAGCTGCATCGGTATCGGTATGGGTACGTTAGACACCCTCACACACGAAGCGGCAGAGACAATTCGAAACGCAGATATTCTCTTCGGAGCAAAACGGATTCTGGAAAGCGTGGAGCATATGCCGGATCTTTTGCGAGACGATCAGGAACGGGTCGAAGAGTACCGTTCTGCGCAGATCGCAGAATATCTGAGCACACGTCCAAATCTTACCCGGATTGTAATTCTGATGTCCGGAGATGTCGGATTTTACAGCGGGGCACGTCTTGTGCAGGATGCGTTCCCGGATGAAAAGATCGATTATTACTGTGGAATTTCCTCTGTGGTGTACTTTGCATCGAAGGTACCGACCGCATGGCAGGACGCGAAGCTGCTCAGCGCACACGGACGCAGCCTCAATCTGCTCAACTGTGTGCAACGATACCCGAAGATTATTATGATCGTCAGTGGCGTGGAGGATGTACGTGCAATCTGTCAGGAGCTTGTGGATGCGGAGATGACATACGTGCACGTGACGGTCGGCACAAATCTGTCCTATCCGGAAGAAACGGTCACATCCGGTATGCCGGAAGACTTTCTGCAGGCAGAGACGACGGGACTCCACATTATGCTGCTTGAAAACCCGCAGGCAAACCACATTATCGTACCGGGCATGTCGGATGAGACCTTTGTGCGCGGCAAGGTACCGATGACGAAGGAAGAAATCCGTATTCTGTCGGTTGCCAAGCTGCAGCTGACAGAGGATTCAATCGTATATGACGTCGGTGCCGGCACCGGTTCTGTTTCTATGGAGTGTGCAAGGCTCTGTACCAACGGAACGGTGTATGCGGTCGAGCGGAATCCGGAAGGAATCGCACTGATCCGGGAAAACAGCAAAAAACTGCGTTTGTCCAATGTAAAGGCGATAGAGGGACTTGCACCAGAGGCACTTATGGATCTTCCGGCTCCGACTCATGCCTTTATCGGCGGAAGCGCCGGAAATATGGGAGAGATCCTGGATGTGCTGCGGGCGAAGAATCCGTCTGTGCGTATTGTCATCAACACGATTGCGCTGGAGAGCATTTCTGAGGTCATGCAGCTTTTAAAGGAACGGGGATATGATGCGGACATTGTACAGATCTCAGCCGCAAAATCCCGCGTGCTCGGCCGTTATCACATGATGACGGGACTGAATCCGGTGTATATTATTACGATTTGTTAACTGCCTGGAACCCGATCAGGCAAGTACCTGTTGGATTGCGCATTAAGCAGTAGGCGGGGATTCGCCTGGATCATAAGTGAGACAGGCTTGCTTACGATGATGGGTACAAAATATCACAAGTAGCGAAGTAAATTACAAATATACGCTTTGACTGCATGTTCCACCGCTGGATTTGAATAATATGGAGAGATAATTATGATTTCACTGCCAAGATTTATGCTTGCCGCACCATCAAGCGGAAGCGGCAAAACAATGGTGACCTGCGGAATGCTGCAGCTCCTGAAAAATAAAGGCCTGCAGCCTTGTGCTTATAAATGCGGGCCGGATTATATCGACCCGATGTTTCACACGAAAGTACTCGGAATGCCGTCACGCAATCTTGACCCGTTTTTTACGGACCGGAAGACGACGCGTATGCTCTTTGCAAGAAGTGCAGAGCATGCAGGAATCAGCGTGATGGAAGGCGTGATGGGAGTGTATGACGGCCTTGGCGGGATCACAAAAGAGGCATCCTCCTATGATTTGGCGAAAAAGACTGACACACCGATCATTCTGGTCATCAATGCGAAGGGAATGAGCCTTTCCGTGATCCCGCTCCTGAAAGGATTTCTTGATTATCAGGATCCGGATGGCCAGGTGATCCGCGGTGTGATTTTAAACCGGGCGACAAAAATGACAACGGCACTTCTGAAGAAACCGATTGAGGAGCAGACCGGACTTAAAGTGATTGGGTATGTGCCGGTACTGGAGGCGTGCAAAGTGGAGAGCCGCCATCTCGGACTTGTCATGCCGGGAGAAGTCGAAGACCTGCAGCAGCGGGTAAATCAGCTGGCGGATGAACTGGAAAAAAGCATTGACCTTCCGGCTCTTCTTGAGATCGCAGAAAGTGCTTCGAAGTATGAAAAAGAAGCGTGTGAGATTCCGGAGGAAGTAAGTGCAGAGGCCAAAAGGCTGAAAAGTGAAGCTGCAAAAAATGAAAACGAAGGCAGCAATCCGCGTATTGCCATCGCAAAGGACGAGGCGTTCTGTTTTTATTATCAGGATAATCTGGAACTGCTGGAATTTCTTGGAGCAGAACTGGTAGAATTTTCGCCGATTCATGACCGCCATTTGCCGGATCACATTTCCGGCCTGCTTCTGGGCGGCGGATATCCGGAGTTGTACGCGGCACAGTTATCCGATAATGAGACGATGCTTAAAGAAATAAAAGAAAAAATCGACTCCGGTATCCCATATCTGGCGGAGTGCGGCGGCTTTATGTACCTTCACGAATCCATGCAGGATCTGGATGGAAAAGCTTACCCGGTGGCAGGCTGTATTTCCGGAGAATCGTATCATACCGGAAAGCTTGGACGCTTTGGTTACATCACGCTGCATACCGGGAGAGGTCAGTTGCTTGAAGAGGGACAGGAAATCCGTGGTCATGAGTTCCACTATTTTGACAGCACCAACACGGGAGAGGATTACACGGCGGTCAAGCCGGTAACCGGAAGAACCTGGAACTGCATTCACGGCACAGGAAAAAGTGCGTGTGGTTATCCGCATCTCTATTACTGGTCCAATCCGCGGTTTGCGGTGAATTTTGTGCGGAAAATGTTGGAATATAAAAAAGCGTAGCTATCAAAAGCGCAGGGCACTGAGCGGTGGTATGGGGGATACTTATGTCAGTGGAAAGATGCCCATAGCGACTTTATTTATGAGGGCATATGAAGAATAAGAAAGCGTAAACACTGGTAATCTGCGTAGCAGTTTGATTCAGTTAAAAAAGAAAGACGAGGAAACAGAAACATGAAATACTCAGAAGTAACCCTGGAAGAAGTAATAAAGCATACTGACAGTGCTGATACAGCCGCGGTAACCGCCTGCCAGAAGCGCTGGGACAGCATCGCGAAACCGCTTCACAGCCTTGGCTGGATGGAAGAGGCTGTTGCAAGAGTTGCAGGTGCCCAGCACAGCAGTGAGGTGCATACAGAAAAGAAGGTACTGGTTGTCATGTGCGCCGACAACGGAATTGTCGAAGAAGGCGTGACACAGACCGGACAGGAGGTCACTGCAATCGTGGCGGAAAATTTCCTGGATGAGAATTCCTGTGCCGCGATTATCTGCCGCATGACAGGCGCAAAGATTCTTCCAATCGATATTGGAATGGCAGTTGATACGCCGCGCGTGGAAAAGCGGAAGGTTGCATACGGTACGAAAAATTTTGCAAAAGAACGCGCCATGACACGTGAGGAGGCCGTACAGGCGCTCGAGACCGGCATCCGTCTGGTCGGAGAATTGAAAGAGCAGGGTTACTGCATATTTGCAACCGGAGAGATGGGCATCGGAAATACAACCACCTCCAGCGCGATTGCAAGTGCGCTGTTAAACGTTCCGGCGGAAGAGATGACCGGCCGTGGTGCGGGACTTTCCAGCAGCGGACTGACAAAAAAGATTTCTGTAATCAATGAAGCAATTAAGAGATGGGATCTGACAAATGCAGACCCGGTGACGGTGCTGCAGTCTGTCGGTGGCTTTGACCTTGCAGGCATGGCAGGTGTTTTCCTTGGCGGTGCATATTTCCATGTACCGGTACTGATCGATGGCTTTATTTCCTCAGCAGCAGCGCTTTTAGCATCAAGAATCTGCCCGGCAAGCAAAGACTACATGATCGCGACCCACGTATCCAAAGAGCCGGCAGCCCGCCGCATTCTTGCAGAGCTCGGATTGAATCCGGCACTTGACGCAGGTATGTGCCTCGGTGAGGGCAGCGGCGCAGCAGCAGCCTTTCCGCTCATTGATATGGGTGCGGAGATATACCACAAAATGAGCACCTTTGAGCAGATTGATGTGGAAGCGTATCAGGAGCTGAAATAATTATAGCAATTACTAGGTTAGGATATAGAAGATTGAAATGAAAGCAGGATGCTGAAAAAACAGTGTGCTGCTTTTTTATTGCCATTAACAGGATATATTGTTTGAAGAAAATAGCAGTTTACTGAAGAAACATTTAAAAATAGTTAAAAAAATGAAAAAAAACGTTATAGAAAGACAAACTAAAACAAATGATTTTATGGATATCAAAAATCCAGATTCATTTATCCGGCGGAATATACTCGATCAGATCGTGTAAATCACAATCCAAAACGTAACAAAGTCTGTTTAAAATGTCAATGTCAAGTCGTTGTATTTTATTATCTCTGTAATTGCGCAATTGTGTTCGCTGCATTTCTGCACGGAAGGACAATTGATTGAGGGAAATATCACGTTTAGCAAGAATTTCTTTTAAATGTATTTCAATTTTTCCGTAGTCATTTGAATCAGTGGGAAGCTGACGCAGCGGGTTCTCTTTTTTTGTTCGCATATCAGGATCACCTCCTCAAAATATTATATTTTTTGACAAATTTTATTGTAAGATATGTATATAGATGGTATATTTATCTATGGGTATATAAATACCCATATAATAATAAAAAAGAGGGATATTATGCCAATAAATCACACGCCGGCAGAACAAAGCAGAAAGCCAGAAAATAAGCCGCAAAAAAAGATATCATTTATGGCGTCAGAACCAAAATATTCATTTGAAGATGTAATTTTGCCGGAAGACATTCTTACGGAAATAAAAAACGTCATCGCATTAAGCAAGTACAGAGAATTGTTATTTGATGAGTGGGGACTTGGTTCAGTAATAAAAAGAAATCAAAATATATCGATAAATTTGTACGGAGATTCTGGAACGGGCAAGACAATGACAGCCCATGCAATCGCAAAGTCGCTGAATAAAAAAGTTTTATTCGTAAAATATTCTGAAATAGAATCGAAATACGTTGGGGAGACGTCGAAAAATCTGCTAGAACTTTTTAACAGTGCACAGGAACAGGAAAACGTTATTATTTTTGATGAGGCGGATGCACTCTTATCAAAAAGAGTAACATCAATGAACAGTGCGACCGATGTAAGTGTAAATCAGACAAGGAATGTTCTGCTGAAGCTGCTGGATGAATATTCAGGGACTGTAATTTTTACAACGAATTTTATTCAGAATTTTGATTTTGCATTCATGAGAAGAATTTTATGCCATATTAAGTTTGAGACGCCGAACGAAGCGGCGAGAAAACGGTTATGGAGTCACTATCTGGTAAATAAACTGCCTCTTAAAGAAGAAAGAGAATTGCTTATTTCGGATTTAAGTAAAATCGAAAACCTGACCGGTGCGGACATATCAATTATTGTACTGAAAGCAGCGCTCGGAGCAGTTGAAAATCGGCAGTTTACAATTGACAGAGAGCTGCTGCGGGAGGAAGCTGCTAAAATTCAAAAGGCAAAAATGGCGAGAAAAGGTGACATTTATACAGTATCATCAAGAAAAGTTTCGCCGGAATATGTAACAGAAAGTTTAAACGGAAAGAGGAACAATGAATGGGCGTAATATTGGATTTTATACAAAGAGAGATAATAGAGAGAGCACGTGTTTTTATAGGAAGAGTTAAGGCTGCACTGGCGCATTTTTTTCAAAAAGCATTAAACATGATGAAAAAGGTAATGGATAAGCTGAAAGGAAAAGTGCGGGGCGTTATTATGGGCGCATCACATTTCCTTAGAAAGCGCGGAGAAAAATATCAGGAGGGAACCAGAACATTTTCTCTGGATCAGGAGATCGGGGAATGGGTGGAAACTACGGTTACAAGAAATATAGAGCTGGAAGATGTGCCGGAGGAATACCGAACAATGGATGATGAGTTCGAAATCAATGATACGAAGGAATTAAGAGATTCACTGGAGTGGTGAGGAAAAAGAGATGAAAAAAGCGATAGATGAATTATTTGATGCGCTGAAATTTTACAGAGACTCCAAAAGAGGAAAATATAGTCTGGATACGTATCTGGATATAATCGGAGAATATGCAGACAGGCAGATTCTGGAGGCAGAGCAAAAGGAAGGTCTTAAGTATCTGGGAGGACAGTGTGAGGTTTGGCGCCTGAGGGAAGATGCAAAAGAGATTCATTTTGCAGTCCATTTATATTTTTCAGATGAAAATGGAGAAAATATAGAAAAAGAAGCCTGCAGAGATATCAGTATAGCAAAATTTGTCAGGGAGACACAGCAGATAATAGGAACTGAAAAACAGGTTTTTGAAATTGAAGATCCGGGGAGAAGAGAACGATGATATATTGGATAATTGCGATTGTTATTATTTTGTTTGTGATAGGGATTATTTATGCAGTTTTCAGCTGGCTGATAGAGACGATCAGAGATATCGTAGAAAAAGTTGGCTGGGTTGGAATATGTGCGTTTTTGGCGCTTATCATAGCATATTTCACATATTCCTGGAAGGGAGTTGCAATTACGGCTGGAGTTGAAGCTGTATTTGTGTTATTAGTTTCTTTGCTTTCGGAAACAAGGAAAACGGTTTTAGAGCATGATAAGAATAAAAAAGAAATAGCGAAAATAAATAATGCGACGCAAAAAAACAGAGAGAAGCATAATAATGAAGCAGCACTGCTGAAAGAATTAGAGACGAATTGCAGATGGCTTGGTTATATGGACGATGAGAAATGGAAGCAGAAGCTGCCGAATTACATACAGAAGTCTTACGAAACAGACTTTTTCCAGATTGTAAGGAATTTTGCCAGACAGATGGAAGAACAGAATATAACGAATAATAACGACTGGTTTATGCCGTACATGCAATATATTGCAGAGAAAGGAATAAGTGGAACGGTAACAAAGTTAATCAATGAGGTAAATTGTCCGCAGCTCAGGATTACGCACAGTACGCCCGATGAGACGCTGTTGGAGTCTAAACTAAAAGAAAGCTGCGAAAAAGCAAGTGAAGATACTCCGGCGTTGCTGGAGGAGCAGTCGACGCAGATAGGAATAATCTACAGATTGACACCGTATGCTGAAAGAATGTACGGCAAAGAACTAGAAAATCATGAAGAGATCGCTTGCTCAGAAGAAATATCCATGGACGATTTGGATGATTTATAAGAGCTGTTTTGATGACAATATACGGATCGTGATGTCAGAATGGAGACGGAAATGAACATAGAAAATATGATTAAACGTGAAGCAGTAAAACTGAGAGCTTCACAGAGAAATGTGGATATTGCGCCGGATCTGGACAGTCGGGCACTTAATAAATATTCAGAATTCAGGAGCATAGAGGATTATATTTTAGTGATGTCATGTACCAGAACAGGCAGCTTTGCATTAACCGGCAATGCACTGTACTATGATAATTTTTGGCAGGGCGGTGTGAAATGTATTGAATACAAGGATATTCAGGAGGTTCGTAGCCAATCGGGAGGTATGTTTTCTACTGATAAGATATTTATAAAGCTGCATGGAAACTTGGAGATTCAATTGGACGGATGTGTAGACGGAATCAATATTGAACTGTTTGCTCGTATGCTTTCCTTTTTTGCAGAGAAGGCAAAAAAGGAATCTGAAGATTTTCAAATAAGCAGGCAGGGAGTATTAACATCCGATTTGCCGGAGGAGGTAAAACTGTTATACCTGGAGATTTTATGTAATTATGCATATTTAAATGATCGAATTATAAATGCAGAAGAGTACAATGCGATTACAAAATTTTCCATCAGAATGGAAATAGACCGGGAAACACGTAAAAAGCTGAGAAATTATATGCTGGACTATGAACACAGAGCAAAGACAGGAAGATTGTTATCTGAAATAAAACAGGAGATTCGAAATGAGACCGGATATCAGGATGCGGTCAGATATTGTCTGATGCAGGATGTTTTATACATTCATGAAATTCAATCGCCGGGTAAGCCCTGGCAGGAAGATGGCTTTATTGGGAGCCTGATGGAGCTGTGTCTGCTGAATCCGAGACAGATTCAGACGATGCAGACAGCTGTGGGATTAAACAGGAACATGCAGAAGCGTGCGGATTTAGAGCAGATGAATGATATGAAAAAGAGATGGAGTGAATTTGTGAAATCAATCAGATACACGCAGGGCTATGTTCCGGCTTCCTATCTGTTTTGTTCCGGTTCTGTTTATAGTTTGCAATCGTATAATTGCTTTTTCAGAAGCAATGGAGAAGATCAGGCTGCGCTCAGCAAGCAAAGGGAAATTATTTTGCAGGAAATCATAATAAATCAGCAAAAAATAGTGAGTGCAATAATTGATGATATGAATTTTTTGGCAGAAAAGCTGGAAAAGGCTATTGCGGAAGGAAAAAAAGTTGCAGAAGACTACGCAGCAGTAAAGCGTATGCTGATGCAGCTCAGAAAGCAGATCGAAATAGAATTAAACAAAAAATAAATTTGGTTTAGAGAGTCGGGGGAGAACAGGATGAAAAAGAAGATCGCACAGTTAGATTCGGATACTCTTTTTAAGCTTGGGAAGGCTGGACAGGTTCAGCAAAGCCAGCTTTTTGACTTGCAGGATGAGGCGGATGCAATCAGAGATGGATTGGATACTCTGGAAAAAATACAGTCTGAAAATGAAAAAACAGGCAAGGAGTTAATGGAAGAGCTGGATAATTTACTCAAGGCTTTTCAAGGTAGCAGCATTTCGGATAAAGAGAAAGTAAAAAATATATTTGAAGAATACGAAACAGCGCAGGCGGAAAGCACAGAACACGAAGAGTATCAGATCAAAAGAACGTGCGGTGTTGTGACACATAATAACTGGGAGACATATTACAAGAATTTATCTGAGTATGCAGAAGCAAGGGGGATGAATGATGAGGAGGATTTCTTCCTGACATCATTGGGCGAAAGTGAGTACAAGAAACTGCAGGAGGAAGTAAACGGAGAGTTTGAAAAACGAACCAGTATCAGAAATAAGACGGATTTGAAGTTTTTGACGGTTGCAATCGCACTTGAAGTTGCAAAAGGGCTGCTTTATCCTTTGGTTGCAGAAAAGGCAGGATATGGACAGGCATTTGACCCAAATGAACGGTTGAATCATAATGATCCATCAATTGAAAGGGCACATAAAGAGGCAAATGATAAATATCGTGATCGACATAGTGCCAGATATGGAAACGGAAAGTGGGAGGAATTTTTATATCGAACCGTACCGTACGATATTACAAAAGGGACCGGAGAAATGCCGGATATAAATCTTCATGGCGGTGCACATCGATTGTATACATTGGGACATGATCCGATCCTTGGATGGATATTCGGAACAGCTAATATATTAACCGATATTATTACTGTATCACCGGGAGCGGCTGCAGGCGCGAATGTCAAACTTGCAGGAATAAGATCGTATAGAATAGAACGAAAACCAGTTATGCGGGTGACACAGGAAAGGGTTTCCGTGCCGACATTGTTCCGGGAAAGTTTTGAGGTTGCCCGTGAAAATCCAATGAATTTACCGGCTGCTGTTTTTGCGGAAGCGCAGCATTTGAAATCGGATCAGTATACAAAAATGGGACTACCTGTTCCGGTTTTAGAGGTGCTTACGCCGAAGTTTGCCAGCAAGCTGTATTCTGATAATTATGATGCACTTTGCCTTGAAAGAGATATGAAAGTAATTGGCAAGTCGGCTGCTGTATCAATATTTATTGATATGATTATCGGTCTCACACATGGCTTGTTTTACAATCCGAAAAGCGATGGAGGCAGAGAGCTGTATGAGGTGAGAACGCGAAAAATATTGCTGACAGCCAATGTGATAGGGAGCAGCAGTAATTTGATTTTTACCTGTTTTTCCCAAAATCTTAAAGCAATGGATATAGGAGGACTGCTGGTTACTCTGTCACATTTATTTTGCGATCCGAAATTCATACTTAAAGTAAAAAAGGAGTTTATCGAAGAACAGGTTTATCGTAAAATCGAAAAGGAAATACAGGAGCTGGATAATCTGGAATATAAATTATCGGCTTATGGCCGTAAGCATGGGAAACTTTATGAGTAACGAAAAGCGGAAAGACTCTTACAATGGTTCTTTCCGCTTTTTTGATGAGAGAAAAATATTGAGGACACATATTTGTCATTAAATGACATTATCTGACAGTTTATGATATATTCTGCCAAATAAATAAAAAATAGTTAAATTAATTCAAAAATACGTTGTAAAAGAAAGAAAAATATCGTATACTTTTAACGAATAAGTAAAATAAATGAGGGGGAACCTTATGTATTGCGAAGAATGTGGGAAAAAATTAGATACAGATGATGAACTTTGCCCGGAATGTAGAAAAAAACTGGAGGAGGAGCAAAAAAGCAAAGGGTCAGAGAAAAAAACAGAAGATATTTCAACAAAGGAGTTTATTTTAAAAGGCCAGAGAAGAAGGGGAACTATTGTGGCTTCAAAGGTTCGGTATGAATCACAGGTTCTGATTTGTGGAGATCAGATTGAGGTGAATACGAAGTACTATAAGTTTAAAGAGGGAGAATACCGCTTTACAAAACAGGATATAGACGAAATTTGCGGAAAAATAAAGCCTATGTGGAGTTTGGGAGACATTATCCGCTTTCTCGTCTTTGGATTGATGATCCCGGTCACAAAGTGGCAGAGTATCTGGGGAATTTTATGGAGCATTAAACTTATGATCTGCAACTGTATCGAGATACGCTTGAAGGATGGCCGAAAGGTTTGTATTCCGGTTATACAGTATGCAGACATAAATCCGGTTTTAATGGAAATTGGAGGACAACAGGAAAAAATAAAAAAATTCCTGGAAAAACAGATTCCGGAAGAAAACTGGCAAAGAAGAAATACAGTCAGCACGTATCTTATTGCTGCTGTTGCTGCAGTTATGATCGCGCAGGGAACAGAAGAAGTAAGAAATCAGTGGACTTTGTATGGATTTAATCACGGATCACTTTTTATCAGTGACAAAGAGAGAGAAGTATTTGATACGCTGCTGAAAAATACAACGTTTAAAAAAGAAGAGGATGAGGATGGAAATCCCCTGAAATATGAATTTGATTATCAGGGAAAATGGATTGTTGAATACGAAAAGGATAAATCCTATATTCGATTTCCGAGCCAGGAGGTTCATGATTGCTTTGCGGGCTGCTTTTCTGAAACTGCGGCGCAGAACATTGATTCTTTTACGTATGGCTTTGATACTTCAAATTCGAGCATCAACATTTTTATAGACACTGATATGGATGAAGGCCATATAGACGCTGTGATGTACGACTGGGTAAGTGGACTTTATACGGTTATGGTAGATGGAGAAAAATATGAGATAACAGCTTCCTTTAAAGAATATCTTGAGAAGTATGGTTTAGCGAAAATTTTGCGCGCAGGAGTTGATGCTTTTGAAGCAGATATGGATGCAATGGGAATGATGAGGGATCAGCTTGGTTATCTGAGTGTAAAAAATATTGCAAAACTTGAAAAGGAGAGGGAAGCTTCTGGCGATCTGAACGAAACAAAAAAGAAGACTCAAACAGAGGAACCGAAGGAGCAAACAGTGACTGAAACGGAAAGTGAGACAGAGCCTGCTGCAAAAAAAGAAACAAAAAAGGAGACAGAAAAAATAACGGAGGTGCTTCAGAGCGAACTCTTGACGGAAACAGAAGTGGTTACAGAGGCAGTCCAGACTGAAAAAGTAACGGAAACAGAAGCGCTTACAGAGATTCCGGAGACAAAAACGGAAGAGGGGACGCAAAGCGCACAGCGAATTCAGGATAAACTGAAAATGGCTGTCGACAGGGCACAAAAAGCAAAGCAGGAAGAGATTCAGACAGAAATACCGCAGACAGAACAGTCGGAAAGCGAAGAAACAGCGACAGAAAAAATGACGGAAGCGGTGCAGCCTGATTATTACAGTGCCTATGCCGGAATTTTGAGTGATACGAAAAATGAATATGGTGATGCCGGATCGTACTGTACTTATGCGCTGTACGATATTGATGGTGATGGGGTGAAAGAACTGATCACAGGAGAAGGTACATGCAGCGCGGACTGGGGAAATTACGTGTACAGTATTTCTTCGAATGGTGTTTACTGCGCAGGGTATTTTGACAAAACAGTGCTTCTTTACGCTGCAGATGACGGAAATGGAATTTATGCAGTATGGGGGATGCAGGGAGTAGAACAGGTGCGAAGAATTACGCTGGTTGATGAGAAAGTGAAAGAAGAAGAAATCCTGTATCGCCAGATTAAGCCGGATTATGAAAGCTATGCCACGTATCCCATTACAATTCAGACTGCTTATATGACCGATTTTTCACTGTTGACACAAAATGAGGAAACACAAGTCTCGGGAGAATCGCAGCCAGAGGAGATGCAGGGTAACGGGTACTCTGATTATTACAGTGAAGCTGAGTATCTGGAAGTGACAGAAGAAGATCTGCTTAGAAGGCCGGAACAGTATGAGGATATGGATATCAAAGTATTGACCGGGGCGCATTTTGTTGACGAAGACGGTTTTGATACAATGGAATCAATTCAGGTACAGTATTATGGGAAGGCATATGATAAGTCTGGCGAGCTAATTGGAAATATACTTAGCGGTGATTACTGCTGGGTCGAGGGACAATTCCTCAGCTATACGAAAGATGACGGAGAAAAGGAATGGTATATAGCTGCTCATAAAGTCATTGTAGTGGATGGCTCAGAGTACTGGTCGGAATACTGGAAAGAGAATTAGATAGAAGGGGAAAGGAGCAAAGTATGTACTGCAGCGAATGTGGAAAAAAGTTAAAACCGGGAGCAAAGTTTTGTTCCGGATGTGGGGCAAAGGTGGCAGGGATGAAGACAGGGGCTGATACAGTTTCGAAAGATGAAATAATGTCAGAGCCGCAAAAAAGCCAGAAGACAGACGGGAAAGAAAATCTAAAAACAGAAGAAAAAAATGTGCTGAAAAGAATATTGGGGGCAAAAGAAAATTTCATAACGAAAGAAAAACGAGATTTAAAAACAGAAAGAAAATCTGAGACGGAAGCCAGAGCAACACAGGACGCAAAAACGGTTTCAGAGGAAAAAGCAATTCAGGGAGAAAAACGCAAAAAAGAAAATGGAGTGATGGACGAAAAAAAAACGGTGTTAAAAGTAAAAGAAGTTCCGGGAATGGAGGCTGATTCGGAGAAAGCAGAAAAGGTAGAACCAGAACACGGTTATCAGAAATTCGAGATTGAAGGAAGGAGAAGCGGAGCTTATTTTTTAAAAGAGAGACCGTTGACAGAGATTCTGGTTCATGGAGAACAGGTTGATGTTCAGATTAACAGTATCTGGTTAAAAAAGAAATATACTTTTATGAAAGCGGATGTTCTGACTGCAGAATGCAAGAGAAGACCGATTATTTACCTGAGAGATATTCTCTGTCTGCTTGTTCTTTTGATGTTCGCACCGTTGACAAACTGGCAGACAATTTGGGGAATGCTGCTTGATGTGAAGTTGATGTTTGGAAGATGCATTATGATTATGCTTGCAGATGGAACAAATATCAAAATACCAGTTGGCCGTTATTTTGATGCATTGAATTTTCTAAAAAAAATTGGATATGAAGAGAGTGTTCCGCTTGATCCGCAGCTTTCATTTGAGGAACAGTTGGAGCGGCAGGTAAAAGGAGATTCACGGGAAAGTTTTTTGAATTTTGCATTTTTTATTTTTGCAGTACTGATGATCCGATCTGGAATGGGGAAAGAATCGGTTGTTTTTATGGCGGAAAAAGCATTCGGAAGTATTTCGCAGGTTGAGACAGTTGACCGAACTGCAGAGGCAGATGCCGTAAAAAAAGTATACGTAACCATCGTAAATCACACCGGAAGAGAGATTCAGTCACTTTGTGCGCGCTCGCCGGAAAAAAATGGAATCTGGTGGCGCTATGAATGTATTGATTCGGAGAAAAGCCTGCATGCAGACGAGGAATGCATTGTAGCGCTTAAAATGGACAAGGGAAAAGCTGCCTGGGAGTTTGAGGAGACGGACAGTGACGGCGTTATGACAAGATATGAAAACATTACGTTTTCCGGATGCGATACAGAGGATGTAAAACTGGAATTTTTACCGGAATGCTCGGAATCGGGAGAAGGAACCTTTGAAGTGTCGGATCGAAAATCTGAGGAGGAGAGGAATGCTCAGGTGGATTATGAAGATGTGACAGAATCTGAATTGCTCTTAAATAAGGAGGCCTATGATGGAAAAAAGGTTAGGTTAGCTACTGTAACTTTTTATAAATTTGATGAGCTGACGACCGAAGAAGGAATTGGGATTTTGTGCCATGGTGAGATTTATGATAAGGATGGCGAGAAATACGAGGATATTTTAAGCAGTGAAGAGGGCTATGTAGAAGGCACCTTTATCGTTCGTCAGGAAACGACGAGTGAGACAGGAGAAGTAGACTGCTGTGTCGATGCAGATCGAATTGTCTTAACAAGAACGTCCGGGGATATGTATCACGAAGTACTTGATGGCTATGGGGAAGGAGAAACGGAAGGATGAAAGCGGAGACAGAACTGACACTTAAGTCACGTCCATTGCACAATGCAGGAAAAATCATTTTTGGATTTATAATTGATATTATCATTGCAATGACACTTTTTGAATGCCTGGCAGAGACAGAAATGCCGTATTACAGAGAAGTCAAAAAAACAATTGAGGCTTTACGAAAAAACACAAATGTCCGGGTTGAAAAAGAAGAAAACAGACCGGTATCCTATAATTTTACATATAATGACAGCTGGACATTGCGCTATACGGATGGAAGTATAGTACTGAGGATTCGGGAGCCGATTGTACGGGAATATCTTTCTGGATTTTCATTGTTTTGGGAAAATTCAACATTCCTGACATATTTTTATGCATACGCGGAAATTTTTGAATATGATTTCAAAAATAAAACAGTGTCTATGTATGGAAGCTGGAATGCGCAGGAAGATTCTGCCATGGGAGTAGAATATGATGTCACAAATGATAAATATTCGTTTGTGGCTGGAAAAGGGGGAGAAAATGAATTTTCAATGGATGATGATGAAACGGATGAATGGATTCGGACTACTTTAGAATCAACGGACTGGAAATCGGTTTTCGAAAAAGATCTGCAGAAATGTATGGAGGATTTAAGTGCACTTGGATTAACGCAGGAGATGCTTGGTGAAGTGACACCGGAAATCATAAATCATTATTCTTATCTGGTAGAATAAGATTCATGGCTGACATAAATGGCATTTTTGTATAATGGTATCCGCTAACAAAAAGAAAAATATTAAAGCAGAATCGAAAATACACAAAATAAGTCAGGGGGAAAAAGCAAAAATAAAGAAGACAGAACGATAAAGAGTATTTTAAGAATACTGGGATCTTTTTGAATGATATGACTACATTTCAGGGAAAGCCTTATGGGCGATGGACAGTGAGACGGTTGCCAAAGGAATCGACCGTGTGCACAGGGAAAATTCTGTCAAGATTCCACACCTTTACCTTCCATTCGCATATGATACATCAGAACGGATCAGAACTTAAGAAACCGTTCGGTGGGAGGTGGATGGTGTGGAACCTTTACTGGAGCTAAAGCGCGTGAGTTATGCATATCACACAAAAAATGGTGAGACGTATGCATTGTCCGATCTGTCATTTCAGGTACAAGGCGGTGAATTTATTGCGATCGTTGGGCCGAGCGGCTGTGGAAATGCTATCGTGGTATAACGGAAACAAAAATGGGGATTTATTCCTCAAGTGTTAAAATATTCAACGGAATGCATGCAGCTGATATAGATAATGATGTAGCAGCCCGGATCCGCTATTGCATGGCGGAAGCCGGTGTTACACAATCTGAGCTGGCAAGAGCATGCGGAGTCGGGCTTGACAGAATCAACAAGTATCTGAACGGGCATTGCAGAGAGGAAAATATGTCAATCGACCTCCTGAAAAAAATAGCGGCGTATCTGAAGAAAGATACTTATTATTTCTGTAATGATTATCTAAGATTTATTGATACAGCAGATGTTCCGAAAGAGTTACGGAAACAGAGACAGGAAAAAGGAATGTCCAGAAAAATGTTTGCGAATACTTACGGGATCAGACTTGACAGTTATAAAGGATACGAGCATGGTGATTATAGATTGCCATATAAGTATTGGAAAAAGATTTTCTGTCATCCTGTTTAGTTTATAAAATGTAAAAAATGGAGTTGGAAGCGGCATATCCCTGTGGCGTTTTCAACTCTTTTTTCTTGGAAAAGTAGCTGGAAATTGGAAAATCCAGCTTTTTTTCTTTTTTTTATGTCCTTTTTGAGGTATGATAAGATAAAAAATAAGGCATTTTGTAGTGAAATCAGGACGGATAAATCTGGAAATTGGAAAAACCTGTATAATATCTTATCCTTTTTTTCCAGACATTTTATAAATCGCAAAAAGATAAGCATATACAACGGAAAAGGGCAGCGGAGGTGTAGAGATGTACGTTGAGGAGAAAATAGGAGACAGTTATCAACAGTGGCAACCCGGAACTCGAATCAAAATAATGGCATCCACGGGATCTGGGAAAAGTCATTTCATTTTGCATACATTATTGAATTATGCAGTAAGCAGAGGATGCAGAATTTTGTATCTTGTGAATCGTAAAATTTTGAAGGAGCAGCTGGAGGCTGAACTGAAAGACCGAATTGCACATAAACTTTATAAATCATATGGAGTTGGAGTTGATTGGCATAATTTCATATGGGTCAGAACGTACCAAGAGATTGAAATGGAGATAAAGGCAGGAAATAATCAAGCAGCCATTTTTAGTCCAAATTATATAGTATATGATGAATGTCATTATTTTTATGCTGATTCAGACTTTAATACAAATACAATATTATCATATAATTTTTTAGGACAAAATTCTAATGCGGTTCATATCTTTATGTCTGCAACAATGGAAAATATGCTACATTGGATTGAGTCAAATGGTATAACAGATTGGTCTGGCATTGAAGTTCGAATGCCAGAGCCTATCCGTAATATGAACAAAATTGAACTTCCGGTAGATTATTCATATATTCAATTACACTGTATTGATAATGAAGATGATATTCCGGCTGTTATAGAGGAAAAGGCAGAGTTAGGAGAAAAATGGCTGATTTTTATAGATAGTATTGAAAAAGGTGCATATTCCGCAAGAACTGCGCATCCGTTCCAGAGGAACGGAGCGCCATTCCGCTTCAAACTGAGCAAAG
>ERZ827108.822-NODE-822-length-48496-cov-11.629611_pt1 | contig 48496 bp, 45 predicted proteins | sample MGYA00519921_ERZ827108 | MGnify/ENA primary metagenome ERZ827108 (study PRJEB31778, sample SAMEA3449258) | human gut metagenome | biome: human gut; feature: human-associated habitat; material: faeces | place: United Kingdom | collected 2010/2012 ...
CGCTATATTTGAGTTAAAGTTTTAGCAATATCATTCTACTACACAAGCGTTTTTTTAGCAAGAGGGAGCAGCATATTGCGCTGCCGCCATATCGCCAATTTTCTTAATACAAATTATACTTCTACTTATATGCATTTTGCAAGATTAGTAAATTTTTTCACAGGGATTTTTATGGTTTTATATTCAAATTACACAAAATTGTCTAAATCAGTTCTATTAGCTTAACATGGCCTTAACCCTAATGTCCGTACACTTTCTCATATCTGCACAGAATAATTCATCCTGCGGGTATTCCCGCAGGATGAACCGACAGATATATGCAGGGGATGTGCTGCCCGCATATCTGCTGTCTGTAAGATGTGTCCCGGTTTCATTTCCGGTCGTCCCGGTATTATTTCCGGAATCTTTTGGTATAAAACGCTTTGCTTTGTCCGTTCTTTTCCAAATTATACTAACTTTTTCATCATAGTGCAAGACTTTTACAGATAATAACATTTCACTTGCATTTCGTAAAATCCCATATTATTATATATGTAATCAGTTTTTCTCATAGTTACCATCAGTTGACAAGGACAGTGATTTGCAGAATGGACAGCAAAAAAGTAAGCGCGCTTCTGACCGCGATAGACCGCGGCAGTCTCACCGCCGCCGCCGCAGAGCTTGGCTACACCCAATCCGGGCTCACGCACATGATGAACTCCCTTGAGGATGAGCTCGGCGTATCGCTGCTGATACGCAGCAAGGGCGGAGTACGGCTCTCCCCCACCGGTCAGGAGCTGCTGCCGAAGCTCAAGGGCTTTGCCGACGCCGCCGCTGCTCTCGAGCGCGAGGCGGATCAGCTGCGGCTCAAGACCGGCTCGGCACTGCGGCTCGGCTCGTTTTCGAGCATCGCGCGCCACTGGATCCCGGATATTCTCTCTGCATTCAGGCTGCTCTGCCCGGACACGCAGGTCTCGCTCACGGTCAACGACATGAACGAGATGGCCACGGCGGTAAGGAACGAGGAGCTTGACTGCGCGATGGTGAGCTATCAGCCGGAGCTGTGCCAAGGACTTACGTGGATACCGCTGATGGAGGATGAGCTCGTCGCCATCCTGCCCGCCGACTGTGATTTTGACGGCGACGCGTACCCGGTCGAGCTTTTCGAGGGGACAGACTTTCTCATGCCCTCTCTCGGCTTCGAGCTGGATATACTGCCTATCTTTACGGCGAACGGGCTGAAGGTCGCGCCGAACATCCTGCGCACGAATCTTGACGATGCGTCCATTGCGTCGATGGTCGAGCACGGGCTCGGTGTGAGCGTCCTGTCAAGGCTCGTGACAAAGGACATGCAGTTCAACATCAAGACCCTGCCGCTCGAACCGCGCTGCCACCGCTCGCTCGGGATACTCATAAACGAGCGCAGCGCGAACGACCGCAGCATCCGCCGCCTTGTCTCATGCAGCAAGGAGCTTGCGGAGAAGAAATACGGTGGAGCTCAATAAGTGGTGTCCCTACGGGACGATCAAAAATTATAAGCGCACTGCATAATGTGCTGCAGTGCGCTTATTTTTCAGCTGTAATTCCCGCTTGTGCCGTTGGGGCGGTCGGACTCGCGCTCCCAGAGGCGGCGATCCGGGCTTTCCCTTTCCGCTTTCTCGTCATGCCCGGTCAGGACTTCCGCCTGACCGGCACGGTTCGTTTTCTTCTTGGCGTGTTTTCCCATGAGCCTCTCCTTTGATATTTCCTATACCGCTCCGAATATCAACAGCAATATGCCGTAGATGACACCGGAGCTTATCCCGTATACGATGACGGGGCCGGAGATGATGAACATTTTGGCGGCGGTGCCGAGGATCATGCCCTCGGTCTTATACTCTATCGCCGGGGCGACGACGGAATTTGCAAAGCCCGTTATCGGTACGAGCGTGCCCGCACCGGAAAAGCGCGCCATGTCGTCATATACGCCGAGCCCCGTCAGCAGCGCGCCGATGAAGATCAGCGTCACGGAGCAGGCCGCGCAGGCACTGTCCATCTCCATGCCGAGAGAAAGGTACAGATCCGTCAGAGCCTGACCGACGGCGCAGATCGCCCCGCCGCTCACAAAGGCGCGCAGCATGTTTCGCCCCGCCCTTGAGCGTGGCGCGTGCTGCCCGGCAAATTCCTTATACTCGTCGTTCGTCATTTTCACGGCGCTGTCCTCCGCTTTTTTGTCTCAAAATAATCTTTCCCGAAGAATTGAAAAATATTCCTTGACTTTACGGCGCTTGTGAATTATAATATGCAAGCTGACAAGTTGATAATTTGTTTTCTTGAGCAAACACGGAGATGTCGCGTAGTTGGTCGAGCGCGCACGATTGGAAATCGTGTAAGGGTCAAAAGCTCTTCGAGAGTTCGAATCTCTCCATCTCCGCCATAAAATAAGCCCTCTACCAACGGTAGAGGGCTTATTTTATAATGTGACGTTTCAGAGATTCGAACCCGAGGCAGCCCGCGCTGCGACTCGCTAAGAGCCGCCTACGGCGGTTGCTCGCTTGCATGGCGTCTGCGGACGCACACATAGCGCGGTTCGAATCTCTCCGGTGCCAATTCTGAGATATTCCCGCCATTAACAGAGCTTTTCTTTATAACTGTTATGTGATATAATATTATCAATCAACAAAAGTGCGGAGGTTTATAAGCACTATGGAAACTGTAATTCTACTTATATTCTGTGGCGCACTTGGCGCATTTAGTATTTGGTGTTTTAAGATGGTTATAGAATACGATATAGCCCGTGCCAAATATAACAAAAAACTGAAAGAGCAATATAAGAATAAGCAGAAGCAGTATATCATCGTTGAAGAAGATGACGAAGATGATGAATCGGATGTCGATAGGCAGAATCGCGAATACGGCGATTATTACGGTGACAGTTATTATGGTTCTAAACGGCGCTGAACTAAAAATTCCCGGACTTTTTGTCCGGGAATTTTTCATATAAATCTTATCAATAGATATCGTCAATGACTCTGGAGGGAGGAGCTTCGACGACCTCGGGGTGCTGGAACAGATAGCGGATCGCCTGAAGGAACTGAGCGTAATAATGCCCGTCGACCGTGCGCTCATCCATGACGAACTTGCAGTCAACATACTTGCGGTCGACCATATTTCCGTGGCGGTCAAGCTCATAGGAATGCCGCTTTGCGCCGAACGCAATGAACACCGGGAGCGTACCGAAGTTATATATATGGTGGAAAATGGGTCCTATGCGGAGCGAGCCGAGGTCGGTGATGATCATCGAGCCATGGAACGGGCTTGCCTCGGTAAGGCTCTCGGGGAGCCAGCCGAAATAGTCCAGCATGCGGACGATCGCCAGCGCGAAGCGGAGCAGGAAGCGCGGCGCGCGGCAGAAGGTCTCGGCAACTGCCTCGGTGTTGTTGTTTTCGTCGGAAGCCTTGATTTCGTCGATTTTCTCATTCATCTTGCGGTAGACGTCGAAGATTGTGTCAGTCGGTTCAAAGTGTACCTTTATAGTAGTCTCCGTGGCGTCGACGGAGAGGCTGCGCTTGACGGTCATGACGACAGAGATATCATCCCTTGCGTAGATGCGGCGGCCGACGACAAAGCGGTTGATGCCTGGGAGCATGGACACGCCGCGGATATATGCCGCGATGATAAAGTGCAGAATGCCGATGCCCTTATAGCCCTGAACGCGGAGCTGGCGCAGGCGGCGGTCAACATCGGAGACCTCGAAGCTCTCCTCATACTGGTTGGATGCATCGTTGCGCGTGGGCATGATATATGGAATGAACTTGGAGAAAGCGGGAAGTGAACGGAGGAGCCGGCCTTCCTTCCTGTCGCCGAAGCGGCGCTTGTATGTACTCATATCTGATCCAGCCTTTGCTTTTAATTTTTTAAGCTTTTTGTATTATACTATCAATCCGGCGTTATTACAAGTACAATCTTGACTAAATGTCTGAAAATTCACGCGATATGCCGTCGAAACCGCTTGAAAACGCGGGCTCACTGTGCTAATATTGCTGCTACCATCAGATGAAAAGAGGTATGCGGCATGGAAAGCTGCCATGTGAGAATTGCAGGAGGCGAGGACGCGGAGAAGCTGCTGGCGATCTATGTGCCCTACGTGGAAAACACGGCCATCACCTTTGAATATGAAGTCCCGTCGATAGAGGAGTTCCGAGAGCGCATCGAGCATACGCTCAGCAGGTATCCCTACCTTGTTGCAGAGCGTGGCGGGGAGATAATGGGCTACGCCTACGCATCCGCGTTCAAGACACGCGCCGCCTACGCATGGGCTGTGGAGACAAGCATATATATCCGCACCGACGCAAAGCATCTCGGCCTCGGCAAGCTCCTGTACACCGCGCTTGAAGGGGCGCTGAAGCTGCAGAACATCACGAACGTCAACGCCTGCATCGCGCACCCGACAGTGCCGGACGAATACCTGACGCTCAACAGCGAGCAGTTCCATGAGCACCTTGGCTACAGGTTCGTCGGCAGATTCACGGGCTGCGCATATAAGTTCGGCCGCTGGTACGACATGGTGTGGATGGAGAAGCACATCGGCGAACACGCCGCCGAGCCCGCGCCGGTCAGGAGCTTTGACGATATACGCCCGGAGCTGAAAGAACAATACGGGATAGAATAAAACAGCATTTCAGCTGCAAAAAACAGGCTCTGTGTTAATAGTTGTTCTTTGACTATTGACACAGAGCCGAATTTTTTATCCGCTTTTTACAGTATATGCACCGCGTCCGGATCGAAGCGCAGGCAGCACTCCTCGCCGACAGCGTAGATGCGCTTGTTCTTGGGGTTATTCTCGGTGAGCTTCACAAGGGTGTCCCCTACCATGACATGATAGTTCTGGTACGAGCCCATGAAACAGCTGAGTATGACCTTGCAGGGCAGGCCGCCCTCGTCGGCAAGCGTCGCCGCCTCGGGACGCAGGACGAGCGTGTATTCCTTCCCTACCTCAAGACCGTCGGTCGACGCGACACGGAGCTCAGTACCCTCGATGTTCATTACGGCCTGAGCGCCATCAATGCCCGTGAGAGTGCCATGCAGGAAGTTTGCCTCGCCGATGAAGTCGGCGACGAACTCGCTGTTCGGGTGATAGTATATCTCCTGCGGGGTGCCGACCTGAGCGACAACGCCCTTGTTCATTATGATGATCTGATCCGACAGAGCCATTGCCTCGCTCTGGTCGTGCGTGACATAGATGGCCGTGATGCCGACCTCCTGCTGGATGCGGCGGATCTCAGTGCGCATCGAGACGCGCAGCTTTGCGTCAAGGTTCGAGAGCGGCTCATCGAACAGCAGGACGGACGGCTCGATGACCAGCGCGCGGGCGAGCGCAACACGCTGCTGCTGGCCGCCGGAGAGCTGGTTTGTCATGCGCCCCTCCATCCCCGTCAGCTCGACGAGGTCGAGTATCTTCATGACGCGCTCCTTTATCTCATCCTTCGGCACCTTGCGCAGCTTGAGACCGTAGGCGACGTTATCGAACACGTTGTAGTGCGGCAGCAGCGCGTAGCTCTGGAACACCATCGCCGTGTCGCGCTTATTCGGGGTGAGCTCGTTTATCGGCTCCTCGCCGAGATAAATTTCGCCCTCGTCCGGGCTTTCAAAGCCTGCGATCATTCGCAGGGTCGTGGTCTTGCCGCAGCCGGAGGGGCCGAGGAGCGTCACGAAGCTGCCCGGTTCGATGTTGAGCGAGGTATCATGCACGGCATAGAAGTCCTTGCCGGTTTTGGGATCCTGATATATTTTGGAGATATGCTCCAGACGGACGCCTTTTTTTGTTTTTTCCATGGCTCAGTCGACCTCCTTGAGTTTCTTGCTGGTGCCGAAGTGCTTGATGAACAGGTTCATCAGCAGCACAGCGCCGTAGGTGATGATGATAAGAATGGTTGCAAACGCGCAGGCAAGGCTGTAGGAGCCCTTCTCCGCAAACTCGTTGATCTGCACCGTGATGAGCAGGAACTGCGGCGTCACGAGCAGGATGATCGCGGAGATAGCGGTTATGCTGCGCACGAAGGCCGTGACGAGGCCGGAGAGGAAGGAGTCCTTAATGAGCGGGAGCGTCACGGTCATGAACACCTTGAAGCTGTCCGCGCCCATGTCGTAGGCGGATTCCTCGATGGACTTGTCGATCTGCCGCAGTGCAGATATACCGCTGCGCGTGCCGGTCGGCAGGGAGCGGACTACAAAGACGATGATGAGGATGAGCCCCGTGCCGTAGATGCCCTGCAGGAAGCCAGTGTGGAACACGCCGCTTGCAAAGCCGCGGATGTAGCCGACGCCGAGGACCGTGCCGGGGACGGCCATCGCGAGCATGGACACCGCCTCGATAAAGCCCTTGGCCTTGAACCTGCGCTTTACGACGAGGTAGGAGATTATCATGCTCAGCAGCGCCGTTATCGGGGCGGCGATCAGCGAGAGCACGAAGGAGTCACGGAAAGCCTGGAAGCCGTGGTAGCGCGTGAAGACAAGCTTGAACCACTTGCCCGTGAGCGGGAAGAACTTATAGCCCCAGGTCGGGAAGAACGAGCCAATCGGCACGCAGATATACATCAGGATAACGAAACCCGCAGCAAGCCCGCAGAGCACCGTCAGCGGAACGCGCACGCTCTTGTCCTCGATGAGCATCCTGCCGCGCGAGGCCTTGCCGGTCAGCGTCGCGGCGGTCTTGGCTTCGAGGTAATACTTCTGCACGGCGAACATCAGCAGTGTTATGCACAGCAGCACAACCGCCATCGCCGCGGCGCCGGCCTTGTCGTAGGCGCCGGTGATCTGAAGATAGATCGTCGTTGCCAGCGTGTCATACGAGCCGCCGATTATCATGGGGTTAGCAAAGTCCGCGATGGACTCGATGAAGGTCACAAGGAAAGCGTTGCCGAGGCCGGGGAGCATCAGCGGCAGCGTCACGCTCGTGAACACCTTCATGCGCCCTGCGCCCATGTCGCGCGCGGCCTCCTCAAGCGAGGGGTCGATGTTCTTGAGCAGTCCCTTGAGCATCATGTAGCAGACCGGGAAGAAGGTCAGCGTCTGGACGATGACGATGCCCCAGTAGCCGTAGACGCTGTTGTCGTAAATGCCGAGCAGGAAGCGCGTGATGACGCCCGCCTTGCCGAAGAGCATTATCATCGACAGCGACAGCACGAACGGCGGCGACACGACCGGCAGCATCGACACGACCTTGAACAGGCCGCCGACGAATTTGTTCATGCGCACATAGACCTCGACATACGCGAACAGCAGACCTATGAGCGCAGAGAGTATGCCAACGAGGAAGCCCACCTTCAGCGTGTTAGTTATCGCCTTGGTGAAGGTCGGCATATTGAAGATGCGCTTGAAGATATCAAAGGTGAGCCCGTTGTCGCTCACGAAGCTATCCACCAGCAGTATCGCCAGCGGGTAGAGAATAAACAAAGTCAGAAATGTTATCAGCACGACGATGGTCGTGACCATGATCGGGTCGGCCATGAGCTTCTTCCGATCCAGCGCCGCGCCCTGGCTTCTTGCCATATGTATTCTCCTCTCTTTGAAAGGATATCGGATTCTTGATCAGATTCTAAAAAAGGAAGGCGGCAGCGCCGCCTTCCTTGCGGATATTATTGATTACTCAGTCTTGAAACGATCCGCACCGGTGTCAGCGCCGGCAGCGGCGATAGCGTTCATGACTTCCTCAATGTAGGTGCCGATGTTCTGCTTTGCATCCTCGAAGTCATAGTCCATGACGTTGTTGGGATCAAGGCCGAAATCTGCTGCCTGAGAGGGCTGCTCGGCATTGTCAATGACGAGGAACTGGTAGGAGCCGTTGTCCTTGGCGAGGTTCACGCAGTCGGGAGACAGAGCGTACTCGATCCAGAGCTTCGCAGCATTGGGGTGAGCGCAGCCCTTGAAGATAGCGGTAGCGCCGATCTCAAAGGAGGTGCCGGAGCTGGGGATGATGAGTTCGATGTTATCATAGCCGTTGTCAACGATCTGGGTGATGCCGTCATGCAGGAAGCCGATGCCGATGACGCACTCACCGGTGCCGACGTTCTTGGACGGGCCGGAGCCGGACTTGGTGTAAACCTGAATGTTCTTGTCGAGGTCTACGAGGTACTGGATGCCTTCATCGTGGCCGTACTTCTGGATCATGGTGTTGATGACGAGCTTTGCGGTACCGGCGGTGTTGTAGTTAGACAGCCAGATAAGACCCTTGTACTCGTCCTTGAGCAGATCCTGCCAATCCTGGGGAGCCTCAAGGTTCTTGCGCTCGAGCTCATTGGTGTTGACCATGAAGCCGAGGATGCCCTTGTAAATGCCGTACCAGTAACCGTCCTTGTCACGGTACATATCGCTGAGCAGGTGGGAAGCGTTCTCTGCCTCGTAAGCCTCAAGCAGGCCCTCGCCGGCGACAACGTTGTACGGGTCGGTCGTGCCGCCGAACCAGACGTCAGCGGACGGGTTGCCGTTCTCTTCCTCGATCTTTGCCTGCACCTCACCGGTGGACAGACGCTGATAGGTGGTCTTTATGCCGTAGAGCTTCTCAAAATTCTCGCAGGCGGCGGCGAGGTACTCTTCCTCGCAGGAGCCGTAAACGACCAGTTCGCCCTCGGCCTGAGCCAGAGAGACGAGATCGTCAGCCGCGGGTTCGGCTGCGGGTTCAGCGGCAGGGGCCTCGGTCGCGGCCGGAGCGCTGTTGCCGCATGCGCACAGGGACAGAACCATCACGAGTGCAAGCAGCAGTGCCAGATACTTTTTCATGTGTTTTCCTCCGTTAGATTTATTTTGATCTCCCCGCCCGCATGGGCTGAGAGAGATTTCCCGGTTTGCAGCTCGGGCATCATGTACACAACGCACAACAAATGTCCTTTGCAAGTACGCATAAATTGTATAGCTTTTAAGAATTTCTGTCAACAGCTCCGCCGTTTCTTCTCAGTTTTCTCATTATTTTATCAGTCTTACCTAAGCCTATAATGAAATATACTCTTGTCTCCCCGACTTTGTGAAGGTATAATACCATATATCAGAACGTGGATTTAAGGAGATTTTGTCATGCCTACTACGTGGAACCGCTCCCCCGAGGATTTTCATAAGATATACTCCGCTAATACCGACGCATTCTACCGCGTCGGCGGCATCGCCATGGCAAAGGAGCTGGACGAGTTTATGACCCGCTGCGCCCTTGGGCTGTGGAGCCGCGGAGGCGGGATCACCCAGCGCCATGTCGACATTGCAAACCAGATATATTCCCGCAACCAGCCGCAGCCGAAATGGATGCTCTGGTCACTGACAAGCTCTGTGTGCGAAAGCGAGGTCTTCCTCCCGCCGGTGTTCTATTGGAACCTTGCCGAGAACGATGCCAAGCGCGGCACCGAGGCCTCCCGCACCTTTATCCGCATGCTCACGAATATCCTGCTCTACCTTGCCGCCGTGGACGACGATGTCAGCTACGACGAGGCCGCCTACATAACCGAGTGTACCGACAAGCTCACCGCGATATGCGACACGAGCGGTGTGCGCAAGAGCCGCGAGGCGCTCAATCCCCTTGACTATGTCACAAGCTCCGAGCCGGGCTTTCAGGAAAAGCATCGCCTTCAGGAGCAGACTGCGGGCGGCGAAAAGCTCAAAGAAGGCGACGCTGAAAAGCCTGACGCCGAGGAGAAGAAGCCGGACTTTGACGAGCTCATGGCGCAGCTCGACTCCCTCGTCGGGCTTGACGATGTGAAGAAGGACATCAAGAACCTGATGAACCTTGTCAAGGTGCGCAGGCTGCGCAAAGAGAACGGGCTCCCCATCCCGCCGATGAGCCTGCACATGGTGTTCATGGGCAACCCCGGCACGGGCAAGACCACGGTCGCGCGCATCATAAGCGGGCTGTACGCGGCGATAGGCGTGCTGGAAAAGGGGCAGCTCATCGAGGTCGACCGCTCCGGGCTCGTCGCAGGCTACGTCGGGCAGACTGCGCTCAAGACGCAGGAGGTAATTAAATCCGCACTCGGCGGTGTGCTGTTTATTGATGAAGCCTACTCCCTCGCTTCCGGCGGTGAGAACGACTTCGGACGCGAGGCGATAGAGACGATACTCAAGGCGATGGAGGATCACCGCGATGAGCTTATCGTCGTCGTCGCGGGCTATGACGGGCCTATGGAGAAGTTCATCAACTCCAACCCCGGCCTCCAGTCGCGCTTCAATAAATACTTCTGCTTCCCCGACTATAACGGTGAGCAGCTCCTGTACATCTTCAAGGGTCAATGCAAAAAGAACGGCTACGCCCTCACCGAGGAGGCCGAAGCCGAAGCAAAGGCGATGTTTGAGGAGCTGTACGAGAACCGCGGCGAGAACTTCGGCAACGGCCGCGATGTGCGCAACGTGTTTGAAGACACGGTCGTGCGCCAGTCAAACCGCGTCGCCGCGCTGGACGCGCCGACGAAGGACGACCTCATGCAGTTCCTCCCGGAGGATCTCAGGGACGCGGATGAGACCGGCGAGACAGACGCTGAAGAATAAGAGGGTAATAACATGAAACTGAAGCTGTGTTTCTCGGCACTCTGTGCCGCGGCAGTTATCCTGCTTGCTTCCCCTGCGGCGTATGCCGACAGCTATGATCTTTCCCTCGGCAGCATAAGCATCGACAGCACTGCTTCCGGGCAGACCGTCGTGCAGAACGGCAAAACCGCCGTAGACCAGGCTCCCGTGATAACCCAGAAGTCTGCGGAAGCGACGCAGAACACGCTCATGTCCGGCCGCGTTCCGGGCATTGAAAAATCCGCCGGCGGCTGGCTCGAGATCGCCGGTGAGGATGACGCCGTCCTCAACACGACCGGCTCCCCCGGCATCGGCAGCGGCGCGGCCAGCGACGCGGACGGCAAAGAGATCCCTCCAGATTACTCTGCGCTCCGGAAAGGCGGGCTTGTGGAGTTCTTCGATCCGGACGGGAAACTCCTCCGCAGCTATTCCCTCGACACTCCCTCCGGTGTTCTCAAATAAACATTATCATATTATAAAGAACGCTTTCAGTCAGGAAGCGTTCTTTTATTATTCACCGGCATTATAAAATTTTCTCTTGACTTTACAATTGCTGTAGAGTTCATTATAATGCAGTAGTCAGAAATCCGGAGGGAAACGCAAATGGAAAGAAACCTTACAAGCGGAAGCGTATTCAAAAACATTGCCATATTCTCACTGCCCTATCTGCTGTCTTACTTCTTACAGACGCTGTACGGGCTTGCCGACCTGTTCATCATCGGCCAGTTTGAGGGCGTGGCGAGCACGACGGCGGTGTCGGTCGGCTCTCAGGTCATGCATATGCTGACGGTAATGATAGTCGGCCTTGCGATGGGCTCGACGGTCAGCATCGGTCAGGCTGTCGGCGCGCGCGACAGGAAGCGCGCGGCACAGGCCATCGGCAACACGGCGACGCTTTTCATGACGCTCTCCGTCGTACTGACGGTCGTGCTGCTTATCTTAGTACGGCAGATCGTCGCGGTCATATCCACGCCCGCCGAAGCAGTTGAGGGGACGGTCGCGTACCTCACTATCTGCTTCATCGGCATTCCGCTCATCACGGCTTATAATATCATCAGCTCCGTTTTCCGCGGCATGGGCGATTCAAAGAGCCCGATGTACTTCATCGCTGTTGCCTGCGCGGCAAACATAACGCTGGACTACCTGTTCATGGGCGCGCTCAAGATGGGGCCTGCGGGCGCAGCGCTCGGCACAACGCTTGCGCAGGCGATAAGCGTTGCGGTGTCACTCGTCATGGTGCTGCGGCAGAAGACCGGCATCGCGCTGCGCCGTGAGGATCTTAAGCCCAACCGCGACATGATGGGGCAGCTGCTGTCCATCGGCGTGCCCATCGCCGTTCAGGACGGGCTTATTCAGGTCGCCTTCATTATTATAACTATTATCGCCAATCGCCGCGGACTCACCGATGCGGCGGCAGTCGGCATAGTCGAGAAGTTCATTAGCTTCGTGTTCCTTGTGCCCTCGTCCATGCTCTCGACCGTATCGGCGCTCGGCGCGCAGAACATCGGCGCGAACAAGCCCGAGCGCGCGGCGGCTACGCTGCGCTACGCCGTGATGATCGCCGCAGGCTTCGGCGTGATAGTCACGATACTTATCCAGTTCATCGCCGAGAGCATCGTCGGGCTGTTCACACCGGACGCCGCAGTCATTGCGGCAGGCGGGCAGTACCTGCGCGGATATATTTTCGACTGCATCTTCGCCGGGATACACTTCAGCTTCAGCGGGTATTTCTGCGCCTGCGGGAAGTCCGGGCTGTCGTTCATGCACAACATCATCGCCGTCGCGCTCGTGCGCGTTCCGGGCGTGTATTTCACCTCCAAGCTCTTCCCTGCGACACTTTTGCCGATGGGGCTTGCAACGGCGGCGGGCTCGCTCGTGTCGGTCATCATATGCGTGATCGCATTCGCGGTCATAAGCCGCTGCGGGAAAGCCGCTGCGGCAGAGGTGTGACAGGATGGAAATGCCGAAGCTGTTCCAGATCGGGGATATGGCAAAGCTGTTCCACATCAGCGTCAGCAGCCTGAGGTATTATGAGAGCCTCGGCCTGCTGACGCCGGAGCGCGTCGACCCCGACACGGGCTACAGGTATTACAGCGTGCGCCAGTTTGAGGTGCTCAACACCATACGCTATCTGCGCGAGCTGGACATGCCGCTGCCGGAGATATCGGACTTTCTGAAAAACCGCGACATTGACAGGATGGAAGAAAAGCTGCGCCAGCAGAAGGCTGAGATTGAAAGGAAGCGGCTCGAGCTCCAGCGCATCGAGCGGCGGATAGACAACAACCTGCGCCGTATCCGCGACGCGCAGGACTCGGAGCTTGACGTGATAAAATACGCCGCCTCTCCCGCGATGCGCATAGTATGGATGGACACGGCGCTGAAGATCAGCAGCTCTCTCGACATGGAGATGCCGATCCGCGAGCTTGAGCAGTTACAGGCGGAGACGGCGCTGTTCCTCGGCAAGGTCGGCGTCGGGATATCGGCGGAGAACCTTGAGGCGGGGAGCTTCGAGCAGTACGACGGAGTGTTCCTCATCCTCGACGATGAGGACAGGTTCGACGGCAAAACCGTTCTTCTGCCGGAGACGCAGTGCGTATCGGTGCGTTTCCGCGGCAGCCACACGGAGGCGGCTGAGCAGTACCGCCGGCTCATGGAGCATATCCGCGCGCACGGTATGAAGCCGTCCGGGTTCTCGCGCGAGATAACGATGATAGACTACGGCATCACGAGCGACAGAGAGAAGTTCGTCACCGAGATAAGCATACCGGTCACTGAATTATAAAATTATTCCCTCCAAAAATTTTGGAGGGAATAATTTTATATCGCGAACATTCCCGCAGCGAGGCGGGCGAAGAAGCCAAAGAAGCCGAGCCGCGGCACATCCTCCGCGGCACACACCGGCACCTCCGCGACGGTACGGCCGTCGGCGCTGACTGTCAGCGTCCCGAGCCGGTCGCCTTTACGCACCGGAGCCGGCACACTGCGGCGCAGTTCCAATTTATATTCCGGTTCGCCGCCCTTGGGGATAACGGCAACGCTGTCGCCCATGTACTCGGCCCTGACGTTTTCGGCACGGCCAAGCTCGACATGGACATCCGGCAGCAGCACGCCGTCATTGAGCGGGCACAGGCGAAAGCTTGAAAAGGCGTAGTCGAGCAGCGCCTCCGCGTCTTTGTTGCGCGAATCGCTCGTCTCGCAGTGCATGACGACTGCGATGTATTCCACGCCGTTGCGCTCGGCGGTCGCGGACAAGCAGTAGCGTGAGGTCGAGGTATAGCCGGTCTTGAGCCCTGTGCAGCCGGGGTACCAGTAGGCGAGCTTATTGGTGTTGCTCAGCTCGAACTCCCCGCCGCGGATGCTGTCCATCCATATGGTCGTATAGTCCTTGATAAGGTCATGCTTTATAAGCTCGCGGGACATGAGCGCGACATCGTAGGCGGTGGTGAAGTGCGCGCCGTCATCAAACAGTCCGCTGCAATTGGAGAAGTGCGTATTCTCAAGCCCAAGCTCCTCTGCGCGCTTGTTCATGCGCTCGACAAACTTTTCCTCGCTGCCGCTTATGTGCTCCGCCATAGCGACCGCGCAGTCGTTTGCCGAGACGACCGCGATGCACTTGAGCATATCGCTGACGCTCATCTGCTCCCCTGCTTCGAGGTACACGCAGCTGCCGCCGAAGGATGCCGCGCGTTCGCTTGCGATGACCGTGTCATCAAGCTTGAGCCTGCCGGCCTCGATATCCTCCACAATGAGCAGCATCGTCATGATCTTCGTGATGCTCGCTGGAAAGCCCGGCTCATGCGCGTTCTTCTCATAGAGGACAGTCCCCGTCTCCTTCTCCATCAGGATCGCCGCGGGGGCGTTGATCTCCGGCTGGGCGCGCCCGTCAGCGTCGAGCGCGAAAACAGGCGGAGAAGCAAGCGTGAATATCACCGAGATGAGAATGACGAGCGGCAACAGACGTTTCATAGCGTTCCTCCATGCGGCGTTTGCCGCAATAAAAAAGTCGTAAAGATTTTTGCCGGGGCGGGCTGAGTTGCTTGTTTAAAGCTATGTGCGGCAAAGAGTATCTATGTTTCGGTTTACAAAATTATGGGAATTTCGAGCGGATACGACAAAATATGCAATACCGGCGTATAGCGCCGAATGCTGATGGCAAGGGGAGTTTTTAACACTTTCAACAGGGTTTTCAACACAAAGAAATGAATAAAATGTTACCGCGTCGCCAAATTCAGTTTACATAAAATTAGCATTACTTTATTTCCGAGTCTCCGCATCCGCGCATCAAAAATTTACAAATCACATATTGACGGCAACAAACGCCGCAGAGTACAATAAGTTATACAAAAGAAGCTGGCATTGGAGGAAAACCGTATATGAGACGACCGTTCAGATGGGATAAAAAGTATCTCTATTGGGGTATAACAGCGTTCTGCGTTGTTGCCGCGGCGATACTGTTTTATATGGCGCTCAACTATATCGGCGCCGTCGGCAGTGCGATAAGCGCGCTCTTTAAGATCCTCAGCCCATTTATCTGGGGTCTTGTGATAAGCTATCTGCTCGGGCCGCTCGTGCGTACGCTTGAAAATAAGGTGTTCCATCCGCTGGCGTCAAAGCTCTATAAGAAGAACAAGCGCTCCGACGGGCACGGCTTCGCGCGCGGGATGTCGATCCTCTTCTCGGAAATTATAATGCTGGCGGTCATAGCGGCATTGATCTACCTCATCATCCCGCAGCTGTACAGCAGCATTGAAACGATCGTCGTGAACAGCCCGACCTACATAGACAACGGCACTCAGTGGCTGACGAAACTGCTTGAGGACTACCCGGAAATTGAAGAGTACGCCGTCCAGGCGCTGGGCGATATGAACGAGTTCCTTGCCAACTGGCTCAAGAACACCGTGCTCCCCGGTCTCGGCAACCTTATCACCAATGTCGGCGCGGGCGTGTACTACGTCGTGATGGCGATATATAACCTCGTCATCGGCATCATCGTATCGGTCTATATGCTCGGCAGCAAGGAGACCTTCAAGGCAAACGCCAAGCGCGTCATGTACACGCTCTTCTCCGTTGAGACCGTGAAGAAGATATTCGACGGGCTCGACTTCACCGACAAGACCTTCATGGGCTTCATAAACGGCAAGCTCCTCGACTCGGCGATCATAGGCCTTATCTGCTACATCGGCTGCGTCCTGCTGCGCATGCCATATGCGCTGCTGATAAGCGTCATCGTCGGCGTGACGAACGTCATCCCCTTCTTCGGTCCGTTCATCGGCGCTGTGCCGAGTGCGCTGCTGGTGCTGCTGGTCGATCCGTTCAAGTGCCTGATATTCGTTATTTTCATCATTGTGCTCCAGCAGGTCGACGGCAACATCATCGGTCCGAAGGTGCTCGGCAGCTCCATCGGCATCAACGGCTTCTGGGTCATGTTCTCCATCATCCTCGGCGCGGGGCTGTTCGGCTTCTGGGGAATGCTCCTCGGTGTGCCGGTGTTCGTCGTTATTTACACGCTCATCAATAATCTCATTGACAGAAAGCTCAAGCGCAGCGACCTGCCGTATGAGACGGATGATTATATGGACGTCGATTACATCGATCCCGCAACGCTCCAGCCCGTGAAGCACGAAAAGGAAGAGCCCGGTGAAAAGAAGTAACATTCAATAGATTTTGATTATGGCTCCTTCGGCAAATACCGAAGGAGCCATGTTCACATTTGCGCAAAAACTTCTTGTATTTTCTGTGAATTATATATAAGAAAGCCGACGAAACTATTGACAAAGAGGCGCGGCAATGGTATATTAGCACTCGAAAGGTAAGAGTGCCAACAGTCAGATGCAGTGAGTGCTAAAAAGGTTCGGCAGGTATAAAATGGCAATCAGTGAGAGAAAAAAGAAAATACTTGCGGCAGTCGTCGATGAGTATATCCAGACGGCAGAGCCTGTCGGCAGCAAGACCATTGCGCAGACTGCCGGGCTCGGCTGCTCCTCCGCCACGATAAGAAACGAGCTTGCCGAGCTTGTGAGCCTCGGTTATCTCGAACAGCCGCACACCTCAGCCGGACGTGTCCCGACACCTAAAGGGTACAGGATGTACGTGAACGAGCTTATGCAGCGGCAGAAGCTCAGCACTGAAGAGACGGAGGATATAAACCGCCGCATGAATCAGCGCCTGCAGCAGCTTGACGATACGATCGGCGATATAAGCCGCCTCGCCTCGCAGCTCACCGATTACCCGGCGCTCGCGCTCACAACGCGCGCCGCCGTGACGATAAAGCGCGTCGACCTCATCTATGTTGACGCAAACACCTTTATCATCGTTCTGATGCTCAGCGACAATTCCGTTAAAAGTAAGCTCGTGCATCTTCCGCTTTCAGTGGATCAGCGGCTCGTGCAGCGGCTCTCGGCGCTGTTCAATTCGAACTTCACTGATATCACCGAGGATCAGATCACCTCGCTTCTGATAAACACCACCGAACGCGCGGCGGATGATACGATCGGTTTGACCTCCGTTATCTCCGCTTTCGCGATAGAAGTCCTCAGCGGCGCGCATGCCCCCTCCGCTTACGTGACGGGCGAAAACAGGCTGCTCAATCAGCCGGAGTACCGCGACCCGGACAAGGCGCACAAGCTCATGGGCTATCTCTCCGGCGGCGGATACATCCTCCCGCCTGAGGAGCTTGGAGACGATGTGGGCATCAAGGTGCTCATAGGCCCGGAGAACGTGGCCGAGGAGCTCAAGGATTCAAGCGTCGTCATCGCAAGCTATGACGCGGGTGACAACACCCGCGGGCTGATCGGCGTAGTCGGGCCGACGAGGATGGATTATTCCGCGGTCGCCGCGAAGCTCAGCATACTTGCCGCGGGGCTCTCGCGCAGGCTCGGCAGCGGTGAGACGCCGCCAGAGGGCATGCACAACAAACTGATAATCAAGGGGGATGACCACAATGAGCAAGGATAAGAAAGAAGAAAAGAAGCAGACGGCTCCTGCCGCCGATGAAATAAAGGAAGAGGTCAAGACCGAGGAGCCCGAAATAGAAGCCAAGGAAGCCGACGGTAAGAAGCCGGAAGCTGAAAAGGCCGAAGAGAAGAAGCCCGAGGAGAAAAAAGGCAAGGAAAAGAAAGAAGAAAAGAAGCCCGACCTCAAGGCCGAGATGGACACGCTCAACGACAAGTACCTGCGCATCTGCGCCGAGTATGATAACTTCCGCAAGCGCAGCCAGAAGGAAAAGGACAGTCTGTACGGCGATGTCAAGGCCGAAACGCTCAAGAAATTCCTGCCGGTTTATGATAATCTTGTCCGCGCACTGGCACAGTCCACGGAGGACGAGGCTTACCGGCGCGGCGTTGAGATGATAATGAATCAGTTCAACGTCACGATGGAAAAGCTCGGTGTGACCGAGATAGAGTGTCTCGGCAAGAAGTTCGACCCCGCTTTCCACAACGCTGTTATGCACGTTGAGGACGAGGAAAAGGGCGAGAATGAGATCGTCGAGGTGTTCCAGAAGGGCTTTATGATGGGCGATAAAGTAATCAGATTTGCAATGGTCAAAGTTGCGAACTAAGTATCCCCGGCTGCACAATTAATTCAGCTATTACCGCACTGCGGTTTTAGTATATAATTCTCAGTAAAAAACAAATCCACATATATCAGGAGGAATTCACAATGGGTAAGATCATAGGAATAGATTTGGGCACAACTAACAGCTGCGTAGCAGTTATGGAGGGCGGCGAAGCCGTCGTCATCGCAAACGCCGAAGGCGCACGTACCACTCCGTCCGTCGTTGCATTCGCAAAGACCGGCGAGCGTATGGTAGGCCAGGTCGCAAAGCGTCAGGCCATCACCAACCCCGACCGTACCATCTCCTCCATCAAGCGTGAGATGGGCTCCAACTACAAGGTCAATATCGACAATAAGTCCTACACCCCGCAGGAGATCTCCGCAATGATCCTGCAGAAGCTGAAGGCAGATGCTGAAGCATACATCGGCAGCCCCGTCACCGAGGCCGTCATCACCGTCCCTGCATACTTCACCGACGCTCAGCGTCAGGCAACCAAGGACGCCGGCAAGATTGCGGGTCTCGATGTCAAGCGTATCATCAACGAGCCGACCGCAGCCGCTCTGGCCTACGGTCTGGATAAGGAAAAGGCCGATCAGAAGATCATGGTCTACGACCTCGGCGGCGGCACCTTCGATGTCTCCGTTCTGGAGATCGGCGACGGCGTTATCGATGTTCTCGCGACCGCCGGCAACAACCGCCTCGGCGGCGATGACTTCGACGCCTGCATCACCGATTACCTCGTCTCCGAGTTCAAGAAGACCGAGGGCATCGACCTGAGCGCAGACAAGGTCGCAATGCAGAGACTGCGTGAGGCAGCCGAGAAGGCAAAGGTCGAGCTCTCGAGCGTGACCACCTCGAACATCAATCTGCCTTACATCACCGCAGACGCCACCGGCCCGAAGCACCTCGATGTTACTCTGACCCGTGCAAAGTTCAATGAGCTGACCCACCACCTCGTCGAAAAGACCAGCGGCCCTGTGAAGCAGGCTCTGTCCGATGCAGGCCTCAAGCCCAGCGACATCACCAAGGTTCTGCTCGTCGGCGGCTCCAGCCGTATCCCCGCAGTTCAGGACATGGTCAAGTCCCTTATCGGCAAGGAAGGCTTCAAGGGCATCAACCCCGATGAGTGCGTTGCTATCGGCGCAGCTATCCAAGGCGGCGTTCTGACCGGCGACGTTGAGGGCATCGTCCTCGTCGACGTCACTCCTCTGTCCCTCGGCATTGAGACCCTCGGCGGCGTGTTCACCAAGCTCATTGAGCGCAACACCTCCATCCCCACCAGAAAGAGCCAGGTCTTCTCCACCGCGGCAGACAACCAGACCTCCGTTGAGGTCAACGTCCTGCAGGGCGAGCGCGAGATGGCCGCTTACAACAAGAGCCTCGGCCGCTTCCATCTGGACGGCATCGCCCCGGCACGCCGCGGCGTTCCTCAGATTGAAGTCACCTTTGATATAGACGCAAACGGCATCGTCAACGTCTCCGCAAAGGATCTCGGCACAGGCAAGGAGCAGCACATCACCATCACCGCTTCCTCCAACATGTCCAAGGAGGACATCGACAAGGCAGTCAAGGAAGCCGAGATGTACGCTGCAGAGGATGCAAAGCGCAAGGAAGAGGTCGACGTCCGCAACCAGGGCGACCAGATGGTCTACCAGACCGAGAAGACCCTCAATGAGATGGGTGACAAGCTCGACGCCGCCGACAAGAGCGAAGTCGAGACCAAGCTCTCCGCACTCAAGCAGGCACTCACCGGCACCGACACCGCAGCCATCAAGGCCGCGACCGAGGAGCTGACTCAGGCCTTCTACAAGGTTTCTGAGAAGCTGTATCAGGCAGCAGGCGGCGCACAGGGCGCAGGTTTCGATCCCAGTCAGGCCGGCGGTGCGAACCCCGGCGCAGGCGCACAGGGCAGCCAGGACTACTACGACGCTGACTACACCGTCGTAGATGACGACAACAAGAAGTAATTCCCAAGCAAAATATCCTCTTGAGGCGGGGTGCAGCACTCCGCCTCAAGAGTGCGTATTTAGCTACGCGCGTATCGAATAAAAAGGCTCCATGCAGTCCGATGTTTTTGGGGTCGCATAGGAGGTGTGGGCAGCCCAAGGCGCACAGCGGCGCTGAGGCTGCGAAGACAAAATGGCTGATAAAAGAGACTATTACGAAGTGCTGGGCGTCAGCAAGGACGCCTCGGCCGATGAGATAAAAAAAGCATACAGGAAGCTCACCAAGGAGAACCACCCTGATCTGCACCCCGGCGACAAGGCCTGTGAGGAGCGCTTCAAGGAGGGCAATGAGGCATATGAAGTTCTCTCCGACCCAGAGAAGCGCAAGAAGTACGATCAGTTCGGTCATGCGGCCTTTGACCCGAATGCAGGTTTCGGCGGTGCGGGCAGTGCGGGCGGCGCAGGCTTCGGCGGTTTTGGCGGCTTCGGTGATCTGGGCGATATATTCGGCGACATGTTCAGCGGCTTCGGCTTCGGCGGCGGCAGCACCCGCAGCAATCCGAACGCGCCGAGACGCGGCGAGAGCATAGAGACCACTGTGACCGTGAGCTTTGAGGAAGCGGCCTTCGGCTGCAAAAAGGAAGTCACCGTACCGCGTATCGAGCAGTGCCCCGACTGCAAGGGTACGGGCTGCGCGCCCGGGACTACGCCGGAGATATGCCCCGACTGTAAAGGCAGCGGCACAGTCAAGACCACGCAGCGCACCCCGTTCGGCGCGGTGCAGTCTATGGGACCTTGCCAGAAGTGCCGCGGCACCGGCAAGATCATTCACCAGCCGTGCAAGACCTGCCGCGGTATGGGCAAGATACGCCGCCAGCATAAGCTGACGGTTAACGTCCCCGCCGGTATTGACGACGGTCAGGCATTCTCTGTCAGCGGCGCGGGCAACGCGGGCTCTAACGGCGGCCCCGCGGGCGACCTTATCGTCACTGTACTTATCCGTCAGCATGAGCGCTTTGAGCGTGACGGAACGTCCGTCCTGCTCGAGCAGGACATCAACTTTGCTCAGGCAACGCTCGGCGCGGAGATCGAGGTCCCGACGCTTGACGGCAAGGTGAAGCTGACCATACCCGAGGGTACGCAGAGCGGCACGACCTTCCGTCTGCGCGGCAAGGGCATTCCGTATGTCCGCGGCAACGGCCGCGGCGACCAGTTCGTCACGGTGAATATCAGGACGCCGAAGAACCTGACTTCCTCGCAGAAAGAGCTGCTGCGTCAGTTCGCCGCGTCAATGGGCGACCTTGACGGCGAATCCGGCAAGAGCATCTTCGGCAAGAAGAAAAGATAAAACATAAGACATTACAGTACATTTCAAGGCGCTGCGCGGCGTATCGCGCAGCGCCTTTTGCCGTTTCCTGCGGGTATATGACTCCCCCGCCGCTTGCCATAGCCGCGGGGGATGTATATAATGGACACGTAAACTATTTGCGCGAGGTATGAGCATGAGCAGGATCTTACTTTTAGAGGACGACCTGAGCCTTATAACCGGGCTCTCCTTTGCTTTCAGAAAACAGGGCTTTGAAGCGGACAACGCCAGAACGCTCAGGGAAGCGGACGCGCTGTGGGCAGACGGGAAATACGACCTTTTGGTGCTGGACGTGTCCCTGCCGGATGGCTCGGGCTTTGAGTTCTGCCAAAGGGTGCGGCGCACATCAAAGGTGCCGATCATCTTCCTCACCGCGTCTGACGAGGAGACGAGCATCATCATGGGTCTCGACATCGGCGGGGACGACTATATCACAAAGCCGTTCAAGCTCGGCGTGCTCATCTCCCGCATCAATGCCCTGCTGCGCCGGGCAGGCGCTTTCGGCGCGGCGGACACGGAGCTGTGCTCCAACGGCATCAGAGTGCTTCTGCTCCAGAGTCAGGCTTTCAAGAACGGCGAGGCGCTTGAGCTGACCGCCGCGGAATATAAGCTTCTGTGCCTGTTTATGCACAACCCGAACACAGTGCTGACCAAGGGGCAGATATTGGACAAGCTCTGGGACTGCGACGGGAACTATATCGACAGCAGCACCCTCACGGTCTACATCCGACGGCTGCGCATGAAAATAGAGGACGACCCGGGCGCTCCGCAGATGCTCCTGACGGTTCGCGGCATGGGCTACAAGTGGAGCGTCATCAGCTGAGGTGCGGCATGAAGATACTTGCGAATAAGGATATACGCGATCTCTTCCTCGCGCTCACGCTCGTTCTGTGCGCCCTGCTTCTGCTGACCGTGGGCTTCATGTGGCTCGCCTGCCGGAGCTTTTCACTGTGGCTGCCGCTGCTGTTCCTGCTCGCGGGCGGCGCGGTGTGGCTGCTCTGCCTTGGATATTTTAAGCGTCAGAACCGCTCAATGGAGCAGGCGGTATCGCAGATAAACGCCTACCTCGAAGGCGACCGCAGCGCCCGCATCGAGTGCGACAGCGAGGGCGAGCTGTACCGCCTGTTCCATTCCGTCAACTCTATGGCAACCGTGCTGAACGCCCACGCGGACAACGAGCTGCGCGAAAAGGAGTTCCTGAAAAACACGATATCCGATATCTCCCACCAACTCAAAACGCCGCTCGCGGCGCTGAACATATATAACGGGCTATTGCAGGACGAAGACATTGACGCAAAAGCTGTGAAAGAGTTTGCCGAACTGTCCGAGCAGGAGCTTGACCGCATCGAAACTCTCGTGCAGAACCTGCTCAAGATAACACGGCTCGACGCGGGCTCCATCGCCTTTGAAAAGGACACGGAAAACGTCGCTGACATGATGCAGGATATCGCGCTGCACTTCGCGTACCGCGCAAAGCAGGAGGAGAAGGCGCTCACTCTCGCCGGTGCGGAGGACACTTCCCTTTTCTGTGACCGTGATTGGATCATTGAAGCCATCGGCAACCTTGTGAAAAACGCGCTCGACCACACGGATAAGGGCGGCACTGTACGCATCGAGTGGCGCGCCCTGCCCTCCGCCGTGCAGCTCAAGGTCGCAGACAACGGCTGCGGCATCCACCCCGAGGATCTGCACCATATCTTCAAGCGCTTCTACCGCAGCCGCTTCTCCAAGGACACGCAGGGCGTCGGACTCGGCCTGCCGCTGGCAAAGGCGATAATCGAAGCGCATAATGGGACTATCGAAGTCGACAGCGAGCTTGGCCGCGGCACGGTGTTTACCGTGAACTTTCCGAATCCTACAAAATTGTAGGATCACTGTATGCTCGCTGTAATATTACGGTGCTATTCTTTCATGCACAGGCCGGAAGAATATGGTCTGTCCAACAGAAAGAGGTGTTTGCACTATGGATCTATTAGAAGTCAAAAATATTTGTAAGACCTACGGCAGCGGGGAGACCGCGGTCAGAGCCCTGAAAGACGTGAGCTTTTCCGTACCCAAGGGCGAATACGTCGCGATAGTCGGCGAATCCGGCTCGGGCAAAAGTACGCTCCTCAACATGATCGGCGCGCTGGACACGCCCACTTCCGGTAAGGTGCTGATAGACGGCAGGGACGTTTTCGCCATGGACGACAAGAAGCTGACCATCTTCCGCCGGCGGAACATCGGCTTTATCTTCCAGGCCTTCAACCTGATCCCGGAACTGACGGTCGAGCAGAACATAATCTTCCCCGTGCTGCTCGATTACCAGAAACCGGACAAGGCCTACCTTGATGAGCTGCTGACAGTGCTGAACCTGCGGGAGCGCCGCCATCATCTGCCGAGCCAGCTCTCCGGCGGGCAGCAGCAGCGCGTGGCCATCGGGCGCGCGCTCTTCACGCGCCCCTCCCTGATCCTCGCCGACGAGCCGACCGGCAACCTCGATTCGCAGAACAGCAGCGAGGTCATCGCTCTGCTGAAGAACGCATCGAAAAAGTACGAGCAGACCATCATTATGATAACCCACAGCCGCAGCATCGCGCAGACGGCCGACCGGGTACTTCAGGTGTCGGACGGACGACTCACCGATTTCGGGAGGTGCCGGGAATGAGGAGCTATCTCAGCCTTGTGCCCATCTCCGCGCGCGTTCACAAGCGCCAGAGCCGCATGACACGTATATGCATCATCCTTGCGGTGTTTCTCGTGACTTCTATCTTTTCCCTGCTTGAGATGTGGATGGACGGGCAGACCACGGCCATGCGCAGCAAGCACGGCGACTGGCACATCGCGTTTCAGAACATGACCGAGGATAAAGCGGAGCAGATCATAGACGGCTCCGATGTAAAGTATTCCTCATGGTTTGACGCGGTCAATGCGGACGCAGACAGCGGCTATTACATCAGTGGGAAAACCGCCGTGCTCTACGGCGTTGAGGAGGCCTACACCGCGGATATCATGGACTACCCGCTGGAGGGCTCGTTCCCGCAGACCGAAAAAGAAGTCGCCGTCAGCGCCGACGCAAAGGAACTGCTCGGCGTGCAGCTCGGCGGCAGCATTGTTCTGAGCACGCCCGCGGGCGATCTGAGCTATACGGTATCCGGATTTTTTGAGGACGACGGGGAATTCAACGACATCATCGACGGGGTCTGCGTCTATATGCGCAGAGACGCATTTGATGAAGTGCGTGAGTTAAACGGCGCAGAACCCGCGTCCCGGTTTTATATTCGCTTTCAAAGCGAGCGCGGGCTTAAAAAGGCCATAGCCGATATAAAGGCGCGGTACTCCCTCACAACTGAGAACGTCGTTGAAAACACGGCTGTCCTGAGCCTTCTGGGCGCGAGCAGCAACGAGAGCGTAAATGCCCTTTATCCTCTGGCAATATTCTGTTTTGTCATTATCCTGATCGCAGGCGTCTTTATGATCTCAGGCTGCATGAACAGCAACGCCGCGCAGCGCACGAAGTTTTTCGGCATGCTGCGCTGCATCGGCGCAAGCAAGCGGCAGATAATCCGCTTCGTGCGGCTTGAGGCGCTGAACTGGTGCAGGACGGCTATCCCCATCGGCTGCGCGTTAGGGACGGTGATATGCTGGATATCATGCCTGATATTGAGATTTTTCGTAAAGGGCGAATGGGCGGATATGCCGCTGTTCTCGGTGAGCATAAGCGGCATACTCTGCGGGGCGGCCATCGGCGTCATCACCGTGTTCATTGCGGCGCAGGCACCGGCGGAGCAGGCGGCAAGGGTCTCCCCCGCCGCAGCAGTATCCGGCAATACAGATGCCGCTCCAAATTTCGTCCGCGCGGCAAACACGAAGCTTTTCAAAATTGAAACCTCTCTCGGCGTCCACCACGCGATACAGTCAAAGAAAAAACTGATCCTTATGACAGGCTCCTTTGCGCTGACGATCATGCTGTTCCTGACCTTTTCTGTCTGTCTTGACATCGTCCACAAGCTGCTCCCATCCGTGAGCGACTTCACCCCGGACATCGCGATAACGAGTCAGGACGACTCAAACTCCATACCCAGCAGCATATCGCGGGAGATTTCCGGAATACCGGGGGTGGAGTCCGTTTTCGGCATGATGCACAGCATCGAATATCCCGCTGAGACCAACGGACATGCAGCAACCGTTGACCTGTTTTCCCACGGGGACACCCTGCTGGACAGTTTCAAACGCTCCGTCATAAGCGGAGACATATCAAAGGTGTACGGTAATTCCCGGTACGTAATGGCGGTATACAGCGACCATACAAGTCTTGACGTTGGGGACACGGTAAAAATCGGGGACGAGGTACTGGAAGTCGGGTGCGTCCTGTCCGAGGGCGTCGGCAGCATCAGCGGCTCGCCGGTCATAGTATGCTCGGATGAGACCTACACGCGCCTGACGGGCGAGCAGGGCTACGCCATGATCGGCGTCATGCTGGAAAAAGACGCATCCGAAGCGGCGGTAAACAGAATTTATGCGCTGTCAGACGGGTACGTAATTATGGATCGCAGAGCGGAGGATGATACGGTCCAAGGCTCATATTGGGTGTTCAGGATCGCGGCATACGGTTTTCTCGCCATCATTTCATTGATAACGATACTGAATATTATGAACAGCGTCTCAATGGGCGTGTCGGCAAGGATGAAGCAGTACGGAGCCATGCGCGCTGTCGGCATGGAGAGCCGGCAGGTCACGAAAATGATAGCCGCCGAGGCGATGACCTACGCCGTCAGCGGTGCGATTGTCGGTATCTTCTTCGGGCTGCTGCTCCACTATCTTATCTACGTCAGGATAGTTATCACCCATTTCGGCGGTGCGTGGAGCATTCCCTTTACCGCTCTCGCCGCGGTGCTTCTGCTCGTCGTTTTCTCCTGCGCGGTGTCGATCCATGCCCCGGCAAAGCACATACGCAGCATGGCGATAACTGAGACGATAAACGAACTGTGACGCACCGCGGATTTAATGTTTATTTAATATTCCGTTATCTGAAATTTAATCTGCTCTCTCATAATGGGTGCATGCCCAATGAGGGAGCAGATTTTATTTTCAATATTTTTGGAGGATACCGGAATGAAAGAACATGTTATGAAGCTCAACTACCCAAAGACATTCAAGCGCATTATCGTGCTGTTTATCCTGCTGGCCGTCATCGCGTGGCTCTACAAGAGCGCCGTGAACGAGAAGATGAACAAGTCCCTCTGGCCGATACTCGGAATTTTCTTCAACGTCTTTGCCGTCATGGCTTTCTGCATCGTGCGCGACAAGCCGGAAAAAGCGTAATACCAGCCTTAATAAAGGCTTAAAGAAAGTTCAGCCGTCCTTAATGGCATTTTGCCCGAGCCGCTGGTATGCTGTCGCCATAGATAAGAAACGAGGTGCTTTACCGTGCATACAGTTGAAATGATAAACTTTATAATCATGTGCCTGTTCTTCGCGTGCTACGTGTATCAGTTCGTATACATACCCATCGCGTGGCTGCCGAGGAAAAAGGAAACGCTCCACGCGCCCATGCACCGCTTCGCTGTGCTGATCGCAGCGCGCAACGAGGAGGCCGTCATCGGCAAGCTTATCGACAGCATAAAGGCGCAGAGCTATCCCGGCAGGCTCGTGAAGATATTCGTCGCGGCGGACAACTGCACGGATGCAACTGCCGAAGCCGCGCGCAGCCACGGTGCGGAGGTATATGAGCGCTATGACATGACGCTGCGCGGCAAGGGCTATGCGCTGGACTTTCTGCTCAGGGAGATAAAGCTGCGGGGGCACGTCCGCTTTGACGGCTACATAGTTCTCGATGCGGACAACGTCCTTGACCGGGACTTCATCCTGCACATGAACGAAACTTTCTCCGCCGGGCATGACATCGTCACCTGCTACCGCAGCTCCAAGAACTACGGCGACAACTGGATCTCCGCGGGCTACGCGCTGTGGTTCCTGCGCGAGTCGCGCTATCTCAACAGTGCACGCGCACGCCTCGGCTCAAGCTGCGGCGTATCCGGGACAGGCTTTCTGTTCTCACAGGCCGTGCTTGACGCGCAGGGCGGCGGATGGCCGTTCCACCTGCTGACGGAGGATATAGAGTTCACGATCGATAACGTCACGCGCGGCATGAAGGTCGGCTACTGTCCGGACGCCATTGCATACGACGAACAGCCCATCAGCTTCCGTCAGTCCTGGGCGCAGCGCCTGCGCTGGTCGCGCGGGTACCTGCAGGTGTTCAAGAAATACGGACGCGCGCTCATCTCCGGCATTTTCAGCGGCAGCTTCTCCTGCTACGATATGGCGATGAGCATCATGCCCGCCGCCGTGCTGACAGGGCTGAGCATCGTCGTGAACCTTGGTGCTGCACTCGTCAACGTTCTGTACTATCATGAATGGGGCGTGCTCGGCGTCTCCGCACTGCAAACGCTTGTGAACCTCTATCTCACGCTGTTTATAATCGGCGCGATAACGACCGCGACAGAGTGGAAAAGCATCCACTGTGAACCGGCAAAGAAGATATTCTATGTGTTCACCTTTCCCCTGTTCATGCTCAGCTATGTGCCGATCGTTATCCACTCGCTCTTTGTCACGCCCGAGTGGACGCATATCGACCACACGCGCACGCTTGATGTGCAGCAGATATGCGCTGGGCAGTACCGCGACGCAGTTTAAGTTTGGTTTAATCTTGCTTTATGCGTGCTTTAAGCGCGTGTGCGATAATAACACCGTCCCAAGGGAGGGACGGTGTTATTACTTATATCGGAGGTAATTTACAATGAAGAACAACATCGCGGCAGGGCTCGCCGTCTCGCCGCACATTCTCAAAAGACTGATGGAGCGCGACATGGGTGCGGTGATGTACATGGTGATCGACATGATGGTCGGCTCGCTCTACGCTATCGTCGTCGGCCCCACGACGCTCAAGGTGCCGCAGCCCGCAATGACGTTCGCCGACTTCAGCATAGTCTGGTTCATCATCGGCGCGGCGGCAGTTCTCGCGCTGTGCGTGTGCTCGCTGACGCTGTCATTGACAAACCGTTAAAAAGCAATGACTGCCGCGAAATGCGGCAGTTCTTGATTTTCAGTTCTTTTTCAATAGAAACGGCTTCCCCATCGGATAGGGCGTTGCGCGCCGGGCTGAATTTATCTGCACCGTCATGCCCGCTCTGTCGGTGATGACAAGCCCTGCAAGGCGATCAATGCCGTGCTCCAAAAGCTCCGGGCACATGGGGCAGCTCGGCCCCACAAGTATCGTATAGGCATCCCGGCACAGCTCCAGCAGATGCGGGAGCGTCTTGTTCACAAGCGTGCTCGCCGTGATTATGACCGTGCCGCAGCGCGGCAGCAGCTCATCGCAGGCGGAATCCGGATAGTCGCCGGGCTTCGGGTCGCGCTCAAGCGTCCATATCTGCGCGGCGCTGCTGCGTATCCCGGGCGTCAGCTTGAGGTGCCCCACCACGCCTATCGTCTGCCCGCGCAGGTCGAGCCCCGCCGTGCAGTAGTTTTCTACCGGCTCATAAGCGCCGAGGCGCTCCAGCCGCTCCGGGGTGTTATAATACGCGTTCACTGCCGCCATGCCGAAGGACGCCTCGCGCAGGTTCCAGCTCTTTGAAGCCTGTGCAAGCTCCCTGAGCGGAATACCGGTCATGTCTCCTCGGAACATTCGCGGCGCGGTGTCTTCCTCCACAGTCATCGCGATGCCGAAGGCCGTCTCCGTCTCAGCGGCGCTCCAGCCCCCGCCGGATATCGCGGCGGAAACAGTCTCCTCCGAGTCTATCCCGGCAAGCAGCGTATCGTATATAGCAAAAAAATCCTTCATGTCCAGCTCCATGTGTGCATTAGTTTTCATTTATCATATCCCATATTTTCCCCGTTGTAAATGGGATTTTCTTGACATCGGCGGCAAATGCGGTATTATAATAAGTTTTGCAATCAGTCAGCGCCGCTTTATAAGCGGCGGGCAAATCCGGGTTTTTAGTCCCGGCAATTGTGAAAGACGGCGATCCTCTTGGAAAACAAAGGAAAGAAAAAGCTCTCTCAGGCGATGCTGTTCATAATTCTCTTCGGCATTGTCAGCCTGTTTTCGGACATGACGCATGAGGGCGCATCGAGCATACGCGGCGCATACCTGTCCCTGCTCGGCGCGTCTGCGGCGACGATAGGCTTCATCTCCGGTCTCGGCGAGCTTGTAGGCTACTCGATGCGCTATGTATTCGGCAAGCTTACGGACAAATCCAAGCAGTATTGGCCGATGACCATAGCCGGCTACGTGCTGGATATCATCGCCGTCCCCGCTCTCGCCCTCGTCGGCGAGCACGGCTGGATCGCGGCCTGCGTGCTGCTGGTCATCCAGCGCATGGGCAAGGCGATAAAGAAGCCCGCGAAAGATACCATCATGTCCTTTGCCGCATCTCAGGAGGGCGTCGGCAAGAGCTTCGGCATTCAGGAGGTGCTCGACCAAATCGGCGCGTTCATCGGCCCGGTGCTGCTCTACCTCGTGATGCTCTTCAAGACCGGGGGCACAACCTTTGAAATTTACTCCACCTGCTTTGCGGTGCTGGCCATCCCCGGCGCGATAACGCTCATTCTCCTTATCGTCACGCGCTGCAAGTTCCCGAATCCCGAGCATTTTGAACCGGAACCGAAAGAGTATGTCCCGTTCAAGATAAAAAAGGAATTCATTCTCTACATCGCCGGTATCAGCCTCTTTGCTTTCGGCTTCATTGACTACTCGATAATTATCATGCACGTGTCGCGCACATACTCGCACCTCGCCTCCGGGCTGAGCGAGACGAGCGCACTCGTCTCGACCGGCAGCCTGCCGCTTCTCTATGCGGGCGCAATGCTCGTCGACGCGGTTGCCGCCCTGTTCTTCGGGATGATGTACGACAAGAACGGCGTAAAGGCGCTCGTATGGTCGACGGTCATCTCCGCGCCGTTTGCGGTGTTCGTGTTCGCGTTTGATTCCGTGCCGATGCTGCTCATCGGCGTCGCGCTCTGGGGCGTGGGCATGGGCGCGCAGGAGTCGATACTCAAGGCCGCGGTCACGAGCATGGTGCCGAAAGCCAGCCGCGCAACCGGCTACGGAGTGTTTGAGTGCTCCTTCGGCGCGTTCTGGTTTCTCGGCAGCTGGCTCATGGGCGTGCTGTACGATGTCAGCATCCCGGCGATGATCGCAGTTTCGGTCATCGCGCAGCTTGCGGCGATCCCGCTCTACATAGGCTCTTCAAAGCTGATGAAGAAAGCCGAATAAGGAGATCACTATGAATTTACTGCTTACTCTTGATGAAAACTATCTGCCGCCCTGCAAGGTCATGCTCTGCTCTTTCTTTGCCAGCAACCCGAATGAGACGGACGTGACGGTGTATCTGCTCCACAGCGCCATCCCCGGCGATAAGCTGGAGGAGCTCACGGATTTCTGCGCCCTCTTCGGCGCGAAGCTGCGTCCCGTCACCGTTGACACAGCGCTCTTTGAAAACGCCCCTACCAGCAAGCGCTACCCCAAGGAGATGTACTACCGCCTCCTATCCCCGCTCATCCTGCCGCAGGAGGTGGAAAGGGTGCTGTACCTCGACCCGGATATGCTCATTATCAATCCCCTGCGCCCGCTGTGGGAGCTGAACCTGTGTGGAAAGACCTTTGCCGCCGCGGCGCACACGGGGCTTACCGAAATGGCGAATGAGATCAATCAGGTGCGGCTCGACACTGAGCATGAATACTTTAACTCCGGCGTCATGCTCATCGACCTGAATGCCGCGCGTAAGCTCGTCACTGCGGAGGATGTTTTCCGCTGCGTCAATGAGCACGAAAAGGAGCTGATACTCCCGGATCAGGACGTGTTCAACATCCTCTACGGCGATCAAACCGTGCCCGTTGACGACGTTATCTGGAACTATGACGTGCGCAATTATTCCAAGTACCTTATCCGGAGCACCGGCAGGCATGACCTGTACTGGGTCATGCACAACACTGCCGTCCTGCACTTCTGCGGGAAAAACAAGCCGTGGCACGAGGATTATAAGAACCCGTTCGGTATGCTGTATCTGCATTATATGAATCTTGCCGAACGAAAAAGATAAATGACCCGCCGCTCAGTCGTTTATTGACTGAGCGGCGGGTCGTTTTATTTGTATCTAAGCGTCACGGATTCATCGTGTAGTTCGGAGCTTCCTTGGTGATGTAGATGTCGTGCGGGTGGCTCTCCTTGAGACCGGCGCTCGTGATGCGCACGAACTTCGACTGGGTACGCAGCTGCTCGATATTGTGCGCACCGACATAGCCCATACCGGAGCGCAGGCCGCCCATCATCTGATAGATGGTCTCGGACACGGGGCCGCGGAAGGGTACGCGCCCCTCGACGCCTTCGGGAACGAGCTTCTTGTTGTTCTGCTGGAAGTAACGGTCGCGGCTGCCGCAGGCCATCGCGCCCATGCTGCCCATGCCGCGGTAGACCTTGAACTGCCTGCCCTGGAACACCTCGGTGTCGCCGGGCGCTTCCTCGCAGCCGGCGAGCATGGAGCCGAGCATAACGGTCTTTGCACCGGCGGCAAGCGCCTTGACGATATCACCTGAGTACTTGATGCCGCCGTCGGACACGACAGGGATGCCGTACTTATCGCCCATCTCGGCGCACTGGAGAACGGCACTGACCTGCGGCATGCCGATACCGGCGACGATGCGCGTGGTGCAGATAGAGCCCGCGCCGATGCCGACCTTGACGCAGTCCGCGCCCGCCTTGATGAGCGCTTCGGTCGCCTCGGCAGTGGCGACGTTGCCCGCGACGAGCTGAGCATCGGGGTACTTGGCCTTGACCTTTTCGACCGTACGCATGATGTTGGCCGAGTGGCCATGGGCAGAGTCGAGCACGAGCACATCGACGCCCGCGTCGATAAGCGCGCCGGTGCGGTCGAGCACGTCATTCGTGACGCCGATGGCGGCGGCGCAGAGCAGACGGCCGGATGCGTCCTTTGCGGAGTTCGGGTACTTGAGCACCTTTTCAATGTCCTTTATCGTGATAAGGCCGCGCAGCTTGTAGTCCTTATCGACTATGGGAAGCTTCTCTATACGGTTCTTCTGGAGGATGGCCTTGGCTTCGTCAAGCGTCGTGCCGACAAGGCCGGTGACAAGCCCGGTCTTGGTCATGACCTCGTCGATGCGGCGGCTCATATCGGTCTCAAACTTCATATCGCGGTTCGTGATGATGCCGATGAGCTTGCCGTTTTCGTCAACGATGGGCACGCCGGAGATGCGGAACTTTGCCATGAGCGCGTCCGCGTCGCCGAGGGTATCGCCGGAGCTGAGGTAGAAAGGATTTGTAATAACACCGTTTTCGGAACGCTTGACCAGATCGACCTGCTCGGCCTGATGCTCAATGCTCATGTTCTTATGGATAACGCCGATGCCGCCCTCTCTCGCGACCGCGATCGCCATGCGGTACTCGGTAACGGTATCCATGGCGGCGCTCATTACGGGCACGTTGAGCCTGATCTTATTGGTGAGCCATGTTCCAAGCTCGACATCGGCAGGCAGAATGTCACTCTCGGCGGGAACGAGAAGCACGTCATCAAACGTGAGCCCCTCACCGACGAAACGGCTGCTGTACAAATCCTGAAGACCCATATGATATTACCCCTTTTCTTATTCTATTTATATAAGTCAGCACCGCGCAAGACGTCTGCGGTGCTGACTTATATTTCTGCCATTTTAACAGATTCCGCAGTAAAGTCAAGCATATTATTTGCCGTGGCTGCGGGCGTAGTAGAATATGTACTGCTGGGCAAGACCGGCGTATTCCCCGAGCGTCGTGGGGTCAAAGTCCTTGGGGAAGTTCTCCTTGAGCGCGCGCCTTATCCACACGTCTATCGGGAACGCTTCGAGGTGGTACAGTCCGAAGAGCACGACACAGTTTGCGACCTTCGGCCCTATTCCCTGCTCGCGCATGAGCCGCGCACGTGCGCTGACGCAGTCGCAGCTTATCAGTGCCTCAAGGTCGAGGCTTCCGTCCGCGACGGCCTGCGCCGCGGACATGATATACGGCGCGCGGTACCCGCAGCGCAGCACGTCCAGCGCCCCCGGTTCGAGCGCGGCTATCCTCTGCGCCGAAGGGAAGGTGTAGTACGTCACTCCCTCAAACTCAACAGGCTCGCCGAAGCTTTCACACAGCCGCTCGACGATGCCCTTTATGCGGCTGATGTTATTGCACTGGGAGATAATGAACGAGCACAGCGCCTCCCACGGCTCCTGCCGCAGTATCCTTATCCCCTGCCCGTAGGCGATGCAGGCATCGAGATATTCCCCGCCGTGAAAGCCTGCGCTTATCCCGGCATAGTCCCGGTCAAGGTCAAAGTATTCGCGCCACAGCGCTTCCGGAGCATCCGAGCATAGGTACACTTCCCCGTTTTCCGCCCAGACCCGCGCGGGATATCCGAATGCTATGCCGCGGTACACGCCGCTCTCGTCCGCGTTCCAGCGGAAGCACTGGCCGCACTCAAAGGTCTTTTCTATATCAAGCTCACGCGCTGACGCCAGATGTATCGTCTCAGCCATTTATGCCACTCCCTGTTTTCTATTTCTGCGCTTTTCTGTATTCCGAGGGGAGCAGGTGGTAGCGCTCCCGGAAAGCCGAGGAGAACTTACCCGCGCTGTCATAGCCCACGGCCTCGGCCACAGCGGCGATGCTCAGCTCCGTCTCGCGCAGCAGCTCCGCCGCCTTTTCCATGCGGTGCTCCTTCATGTGCGAGGCTATCGACTCCCCGTACACCGCCTTGAAAACGTCCTTAAGCGTCGTTGGGTTCATAAGGTATTTGTGCGCAAGATCCTCAATGGTGATGCGCTCCTCCGGGTGGGCAAGCAGCTCATCATGCATACGCCGCGCTGTCTCCACCTGCTCTACCGAGAAGCCCTCGACGCTCTGTCCCGCGGCCTCGCCCTCGCCGCCGCGCGGGCAGGATATCTCCATGACGCGCTCGGTCACCTTATGCAGCAGCTGCGCCTCGATCGTATCGGCAGCCTTATAATAAACCTCGCGTCCGTCGCGTCGGCTGGTGATAAGCCCCGCCTCGCGCAGCTGCCGCAGGTGGTGCGACACCGCGGGGCTCGACATATCCACCAGCGCCGAAATATTCGCCACGCACTCCTCACAGTGGCACAGCAGCCAGAATATTCTCAGGCGGCTGCTGTCGTCAAGCAGACGGAACACATCGGCCACAGCGTCAAAATCACGCTCGCGCACAAGCTGCTTTTTCAGGAAAGCAGCCTTTCTCGGATTTCCGTGATCGTGGGGCAGAAGCTTCTCATCCATGGTGCAAGCTGCGCGGTACGATGCACGCGTTTTCCTTTCCATTTTCCTTTTGGAAAACATATTTTCCCTTTTGGCAGAGGCTGTCTCCGAGGCATTGACTTTCCCCCGCGCACATATTATACTTCAGCCATAAAGATTAAACAAGCACTTAATCATTAATCTTGGAAAGGAACTTATAAAAATGAAAAAGAGCTACAAGATCGATGTTGACTGCGCAAACTGCGCAAACCTCATGGAGAAGGCCGCAAAAGAGACCGCCGGTGTCAAGGACGCAAGCGTCAACTTCATGGCACTGAAGATGTTCGTCGAGTTTGAAGAGGGTACGGAGCCCGAAAAGGTCATGAAGGACGTTCTCAAGGCCTGCCGCAAGGTCGAGCCCGACTGTGAGATCTTCATGTAAAACTCATCGCCCCGCTCGTTTACGAGCGGGGTGTGCTATAAGACATCATCCAAAAGGAGAGGCACCATGAACAGAAAGCAGAAAAAGAATCTGATCCGCATTATCATTGCCGCGGTGCTGCTGATCTTCCTCAAGCTTGTCAGTCTCCCGGCATGGCTCAGCGTGGTACTGTATCTCGCGGCATATATAGTCATCGGCTATGACATTCTCCGCAAAGCCTTCAAGGGCATTCTCAACAAGCAGGTCTTTGATGAAAACTTCCTCATGGCCGTCGCCACCGTCGGCGCTATCGCGCTGGCCGTGTATGAGCGCAGCGCCGATCTTAGCGAGGCCGTCGCGGTCATGCTGTTCTATCAGATAGGCGAGCTGTTCCAGAGCTACGCTGTCGGCAAGAGCCGCCGCAACATCAGCGCCCTGATGGACATCCGCCCCGACTACGCGAATATCGAAAAGGACGGCCAGCTTGAGCGCGTCGATCCGGACGAGGTCGAGATCGGCAGCGTCATCGTCGTCCAACCCGGTGAGAAGGTTCCTATTGACGGTACCGTCATTGAAGGCACCTCCAGCCTCAACACCAGCGCCCTGACGGGCGAGAGCCTGCCGCGCGACGTCGCCGTCGGCGATGAGATCATAAGCGGCTGCATCAACATGACGGGCGTCCTCAAGATAAGGACGAGCAAGGCCTTCGGCGAATCCACCGTCTCCAAGATCCTTGAGCTTGTCGAAAGCTCCGGCGCGCGCAAGTCCCGCGCGGAGAGCTTTATCTCCCGCTTTGCCCGCGTCTATACTCCGGTCGTCTGCTACAGCGCTCTGGCGCTCGCGGTGCTGCCGCCGGTCATTCGCCTCATCATGGGCATGGGCGGCGAGTGGAGCACATGGATCTACCGCGCGCTCACCTTCCTTGTCATCAGCTGCCCCTGCGCGCTGGTCATCAGCATCCCGCTCAGCTTCTTTGCCGGCATCGGCGGAGCGAGCCACGAGGGCATTCTCATAAAAGGTTCGAACTATCTTGAGACTATGTCCCAGGTAAAGACGATGGTGTTCGACAAGACCGGCACGCTCACTCAGGGCGTGTTCGAGGTCAGCGGCATCCACCACAGTGCCATTGAGGATGAGAAGCTCATAGAGTATGCGGCACTTGCCGAGTGCGCTTCTTCCCATCCGATAAGCCAGAGCCTGCGCCGCGCCTACGGTAAGGAGATCGACCGTGAGCGTGTGACGGATATTCAGGAGGTCTCCGGCAAGGGCGTCATCGCCAAGGTCGACAGCGTGAGCGTCGCGGCGGGCAATGACAAGCTCATGGCACAGCTGGGCATTGAGGCCATCCCCTGCCGCAGCGTCGGCACGGTTATACATATCGCCATCGACGGCAAGTACTACGGTCACATCCTTATCTCCGATGTTGAGAAGCCCGACGCGAAGGAGGCCATCGCCGCGCTCAAGCGCGCCGGCGTCACCAAGACCGTCATGCTCACCGGCGACTCTGACAAGGTCGCGCAGTACACGGCAAAGAACCTCGGCGTCGACGAGGTCTACAGCGAGCTGCTGCCCGGCGACAAGGTCGACAAGGTCGAAATGCTGCTCTCCAAGCTCGAAGGCCGCGGCAAGCTTGCCTTCGTCGGCGACGGCATCAACGACGCGCCTGTGCTCTCCCGCGCTGATATCGGCATCGCCATGGGCGCGATGGGCTCCGACGCCGCCATTGAAGCTGCCGACATTGTCCTCATGGACGACGACCCGATGAAGATTGCCAAGGGCATAAAGATATCCCGCAAGTGCATCCGCATCGTGCATGAGAACATCGTGTTCGCGCTCGTCATCAAGTTTGCGTGCCTGCTGCTTGGCGCGCTCGGTATTGCGAACATGTGGGCCGCGATCTTTGCCGACGTCGGCGTTATGGTTCTGGCCGTGCTCAATGCGATACGCGCTCTCAGAGTCTAAAAGCATAATACAACTAAAAAATTCCTGCTTGCGGGTGAATCCGCAGGCAGGAGTTTTATTATATTATCGTCTTTATACGCCAAAGTACGCGAACATTATAACGAGATAGACTATGTAAAGACCGCCGATGAAGAAGCCTATCCAGCGCTTGAAGCGCCCGCAGATAAGCGCCGGGACGAGCGCACCCGCGGAGACGATAAGGCATGCCGGGATGTCCAGCAGCATACCCTGATTCTCGACCGTCAGGGGCTTGCCGAGAAGCAGCGCGCACAGCGGCATGATGAGCGTAATGTCCATGATGTTTGCGCCGATGATGTTGCCGACAGAGAGGTCGGACTGCTTTTTCCTGATGGCGGTGATGGTCGTCACAAGCTCCGGCAGAGAGGTGCCTATCGCGATCATCGTCGCGCCGATGATGGAATCGGGAACATGCAGCAGCTGTGCCAGCGCCGTGCCGTTATCAATAAGAAGCTGCGCACCGAGTACGATCGCCGCCGCGCCAAGCAGGAACTTGCCGATGTTTATGAGTATGTTCTTTCCGCTGGTGTCGACCTGCACTATCTCATTGCTTTCCGCACCGTGCTCGCGCTTTGCGGAAATGAGGCTGTCCGCCATGAAGCCTGCGAAAAACAGCAGGATCACAATGCTCTCGATGATTGAGAGCTGGCCGTCCCGCGTGAAGGCGCACAGCACCGCGACCGAGCCGAGCAGCAGACAAGCCTTGACCGCGTACTGGCGGCGCGGCATCATGCACTCGAGACACACGAGCGACAGGCACATGATAAGTCCGGTGTTGGCCGTGACGGAGCCGACAGCGTTGCCGACGGCGATATCCGCGTTGCCCTCAAAGGCCGCGAACACCGATACCATCATCTCCGGCATAGTCGTTGCAAAGCTCACGACTGTTGCGCCGATGATGAACTTTGGGATGCGCGACGCCTCGGCTATCCATGTCGCAGCGTCGACAAAGAAGTCTCCGCCCTTGATGATGCACAGAAGCCCCGCGGCAAACAGCAGCAGAACAAAGAAAAGATTCCCTCCGGTAAAATCGATACCCATAGTGATCTCCTTCCGGCTGACGTGCAAAAAAATAAGACTTCCGCACGATCAGCAAATGTGATGTGCTAAAAGTCTCATTACCTATCTTTACAGGCGCATGACCACCGGGAGAACTCCCAGGAGATTGTTGACCATGCCTTTGCAACTACTCCCTTTTAACGTTATGTCATGTTAACATATCGGCATCATCTTGTCAAGGAGTTTTTGGGGTATGCACGGAAATTTCTATTGACTTAATTCTTAACAGGATTTATACTCGTAATGTTTTTTTATTCAGTCGTGAAAGGAGTCTGCCATGAAGAACAACCGCCATCAGTCACTGTACGCGCTGCTCGCTGCGATAATCTGGGGAGCCGCTTTCTCCGCTCAGAGCATGTGCGCGCAGTATCTCGGGCCGTTCACGATAACGGCTCTGCGTTCTATCATCGCCTTTTTGGTTCTGCTTATCGTCTGCCTGCTGCGCAGGAGGACCGAGGTCGGCTCCCGACGCGATATAATCGTTGGCAGTCTTATCTGCGGCGCGGCACTCTTCGCCGCCGCAAATCTTCAGCAGCTCGCGATCAATATGGGTGCGTCCGCCGGTAAGGCCGGCTTTGTTACGGCGCTGTATATCGTGCTTGTCCCGGTCGGGCAGATCTTCTTTAAGCATACCCTGCCGTCCCGCCACTGGATCGCCGTCGCCGTTGCCGTCACCGGCATGTATTTTCTCTGCATCACCGATGGCTTCTCCATATCCTCCACCGACCTTATCCTCCTGATGTGCGCTTTCCTGTTCACTGTTCAGATTCTCGCGGTCGACAGTTTCAGCTTCAGGGTCGACGGGCTCGTGCTCAGCTGCGGAATGTTCCTCGTTGTCTCTGTGCTGTCGGCGCTTGTCGCGCTGCCGTTCGAGGAGATAAGCGTATCGGCGGTGCGCTCGTGCATCTGGCCGCTGCTCTATATAGCCGTCTTTTCAAGCTGCCTTGGCTACACCTTCCAGATCCTCGCCCAGAAGGGCGGCAACCCCGCGGTCGTCTCTCTGCTGCTGAGCCTTGAGGCCTTCTTCGGCGCGGTGTTCGGCACGCTGCTGCTCGGCCAGCTCATGACCGGGCGTGAGCTTCTCGGCTGCGGACTCATGATCGCCGCAACGCTTATCGCCGAGCTTCCTATGCCCGTGAAAAAGAAATGAGTATACCGGCGTCCGGTTCAAGTCATAAACCGGACGCTGTTTTATATCGCGACGTTTTGTGTCTTGTGTCTATACATGTACTCTCAATTATTCTGCTGGACGTTCAGGAAATCTATGATATAATAGCTGTACCAAATTACCGGTAAATCTAACTGAAAATCGGAGGATCGAATGAATTACGACAAGCTGAAAAATACTGAGCTGTTCCTTTTCGACATGGACGGTACACTTTATCTGGGCGACAATGTTTATGAAGGCGCCGTTGAGCTGATGGAGGATTTCCCCCGCCTCGGCAAAAAATACATATACCTCACAAACAATTCCTCCCGTGCCGGTGAGGATTACATCACGCGCCTGCGCCGCCTCGGCTTCCCGTGCGAGCGCGAGAACGTGTTTACCTCCGGCATGGCAACGGGCATGTACCTCAACCAGCGCCACCCCGGTGCCAAGGTGTACCTCGCCGGTACGAAGGCCTTTTACCGCGAGCTTGTCAGCTACGGCATTGACCTCGTGAATGACGAGCTTGGGCACACCGAGGCCGAGGATGTCGACGTTGTGGTGCAGGGCTTTGATACCGAGCTTGTGTATGAAAAGCTTGACAAGGCCGTCCACTTCCTGCGCCGCGGCGCGCACTTCATCGCCGCAAATCCCGACTGGGTCTGCCCCATGCCGCGCGGCGAAGTCCTGCCCGACTGCGGCAGTATCTGCGCCCTGCTCACCGCCTCCAGCGGCGTGAAGCCGAACTACATCGGCAAGCCCAACCGCAACATGATAGACGTTATTTCCGCCATGACCGGCATCCCCAATGAGAAGATATGCGCCGTCGGCGACAGACTGTATACCGACATTGCCGTTGCGCAGAACGCGGGCTCCGTCTCCGTGCTCGTCCTCTCAGGCGAGACGGATCAGAAGATGGTCGACGAGGCCGAGCGCAAGCCCGACTATGTCCTTGCCGACGTTCACGAGCTGCACGAAATTCTCAAGAGCCTGTAACAGATATTCATAACCCACGCGCCGTACCTTGATGCAGGTACGGCGCGTGGGTTTTCATTAGGTTCTAAGCCAATTTTCAACACGAAGATGGGCGCTTTTTTCATGCGGAACGGTCTCCCTACGCTCTAATATACCGTGATGTCCGTCCCGCACCATTATTACAATTAGTGTGCTTACATAGTCCGCCCAACCGCAGATTTCTACTCACGCCCCTGCGCGGGGGTCTTCCTGTGGCAGTTTCTCAAAACAATGCTTGCATTCTGCGGCTTTTTGCAAGTTTTCCGATCTCAAGACCTCGTTTAAAAGCAGCCTCGTTCAACGGATTCAGTTCCGGGCGTTTTGCGCCGAGTTTTCTGAACGCCGTTTGCAGTACATTATCTGCGGGCAAGAGATCAGAGTAACCGATGACCGCGCCGGTCATGACCAGATTCATTACCTTTGGTGTGCCAAGCTCCGCGGCAATGTTCCCAGCCTCCACCGGAACTATGTCAATATCGCGATATTGCGGTATATCTGTTACTATTGAGCTGTTGACAAATAGTGTTCCTCCGTTCTTTATCGATTCTGAAAACCGCTCCTTGGACGGCTGGTTAAGGACAACAAGATAATCCGCCATATTGACCTTTGGTGCACCGATGTCCTGATCAGATATTACTACAAAGCAATTGGCAGTACCGCCGCGCTGCTCTGCGCCGTACGAAGGGAAATATGTCACTTTCTTATCGGTCGTTTCGAATGCAGTATAGGCCAAGAGTTGACCTATCACCATAACGCCCTGTCCGCCAAAACCGGCAATTATCAAAGATTTTTCCATAAACCCTGCTCCTTACTTTGCTCTGAACTCGCCCAGCGGGAACTCGGAAGACGTAACATTCTTTATGTGCTCAAGAGATTCCGCCGGAGTCATTGCCCAGTTTGTAGGACAGTTTGATAGGAATTCCACAAAAGAAAAGCCTTTTCCATTGAGTTGATATTCAAAAGCCTTTTTAACGGCAGCCTTTGCTTTCAATGCGTTGGCCGGATCGGCACATGTGACACGCGCAATGTAGGCCGGAGCGATAAGCTGGCTGAGCAGTTCGCACATATGCAGCGGATACCCATGCTGCACGGGATTTCTGCCATATGGTGTGGTGGTGGTTTTTTCGCCGACAAGTGTAGTGGGCGCCATCTGCCCGCCGGTCATACCGTATGTGCCGTTATTTATGAAAATAACTGTAAAGTTCTCCCCCCGATTTGCAGCAGACATAGTTTCGGCCAAGCCTATTGCCGCGAGGTCGCCATCTCCCTGATAAGTAAAAGTGAGCGTTTCAGGCATGGAGCATAAATGAGTTTATCCGTCCGGAGCCAGTGACCGACGGGCGTGTACTTATGAACTCGCTCTTCTGCATACCGGGCTGGTACCTGATAGAAGAATCCAGCGCCACAAGCGTAGGAAATCTTGCATGGTACCTGAGAAACCTTGCGCAGAAGTCAGACGATATCTATACAGAGATAAACAAAGAGACCGCTTCCATATCCCCTGCGGATTCATGCCCCATATTTCTGCCATTTATTATGGCAAGCAACGTTCATCCAAATGCCAAAGGATCTTTCATTGGAATAAATGCATATCATACACGTGCTCATATAGTCCGCAGCATATATGAGGGGATAGCATTCTGCCACCGCTGGCACTATGAAAGGCTCAGAAACTGCATGGACAAGAACCCCAAAAGTATACGCCTTGTCGGAGGAGCTGCGAAATCCAATGTGTGGACACAGATATTTGCGGACGTTATGAAGCTGCCGGTAGAGACTTCATCTGTCGATGAGACCGGAGCGCACGGCTGCGCAATAGCAGCCGCGATTGCCGTCGGAGATTATGCCGATGTTCCCTCGGCGTTATCCGCAATGACGAAGCTTTCTTCTCCTGTTTATCCTCGACGTGAGTATTTTGAGATGTATGACAGGAAATATGACGCATATAGAAAAATAATTTCAGCTCTCGGTCCTGTTTGGGATACAATAAACAAAATCGGGTGAAGACAATGCTTGAAGAACTAAAAGAACAGGTGTCGAGGCAAATATGCTTTTGCCCAAGTATGGACACGTGACATTTACATGGGGAAATGTTTCCGGTATTGATCGTGAGAAAGGGCTCGTTGTGATAAAGCCGTCAGGTATACCATACAGCACCATGCGCGCTGAGGATATGGTAGTTGTAGACCTGGAAAGCAGAACGGTTGAAGGCAGATGGAAGCCGTCAAGCGATACTCCAACGCATATTGAGCTTTACAAGGCTTTCCACAGTATCGGCGGCATTGTTCATACGCACTCACGCTGGGCAACGACATTTGCCCAGGCCGGTAAGAGCATCCCTGCCATGGGCACGACGCACGGTGATTACTTCTACGGTGACATTCCTTGTACGCGCCCTATGACGGAAGCGGAGATCATTGGTGAGTATGAAAAAGAGACAGGTAAAGTCATTATTGAGGCCTTTAACGGCAAGACAGCTGAAGATATTCCCGGAGTTGTGGTATTCAGCCATGGTCCTTTCGCATGGGGAAAGGATGCGGTAAACGCAGTGCATAACGCCGTAGTGATGGAAGAAGTCGCTTTTATGGATCTGCATACAATGCTGCTCAATCCGGGCGCAAATAGAATGCAGCAGCATCTCCTTGACAAGCACTACCTGCGCAAGCATGGATCAAACGCCTATTACGGACAAAAATAACACAAACTGAACAGACCCGTTTTTCGAGTATCTTTATCGGAAAGCGGGTCCTTTTTTATCTGTGCGGCTTTGATTTCTCAAGACTCCCGTCTTTATCTCCGCACGCGGTTGTGGTATAATATATAATAATAAGTATAAAAATTACGGAGGTGCCCGATGATCCTGTATTTTTCTGCAACCGGGAACTGCAAATATGCGGCAGCGAGGATCGCGGCGGCAATGGGACAGGACACCGTCTCTATCGTGGACTGCATCCGGCAGGGCGAGTATTCTTTCTCTGACGACTCTATCGGTATCGTTTCCCCGACATATTTCTGGGGCTTGCCGAGCATCGTAAAAGAATTCCTTGAAAAGGCAGCTTTCAATACGGACTATCTTTACTTCATCTCGACCTATGGCACAACGCCGGGAGCATCCGGGTATGCGGCAGGTCAGGCTATTCATGGGCGGACTATCGACGCCTTTTACTCCGTTCGCATGGCCGATACATGGACTCCGATTTTCGATCTCTCCACGCCGAAAAAGGCGGCGGTATTTACCAAAGCCACGGAAGCTCAGATCGACAGCGTGATCTGCCGGATCAGTGAACGACGCGCCAACAGGCATATGTCACCGCGCGTTCCGGTCTTTCTTGCCGAGACGATATCCCTGCCGATCTATGACAAGAGCGCGCGGCGGACGGCGCATTTTCACGTGGAGGACAGCTGCATAGGCTGCGGACTGTGCGCGAAGAAATGCCCTGTGCAGGCCATCGAAATGCAGGCAAGCAAGCCCGTCTGGGTCAAGGACAAATGCGTGATGTGTCTCGGCTGTCTGCACCGCTGCCCCAAGTTTGCCATACAGTACGGCAGGAACACGAAGAAGCACGGCCAGTACACAAATCCGAACGTGAAGCTGTAAGAAAAAATATCGCGATCTATCCCGACTGTATTGAAATATTTCTCTTTTTGTAATACCATTGACCGGTGGGTAAATACATATATCCGCTCAACAAAGCCATAGAAGGAGGCAGAACCATGGCCGTCAATACCGACCGCAAGCTCCAGAATCAGGTGATCTATTCCGTATACGTCAGAAACCACACCCCGGAGGGCACGTTCCGCGCCGTGATACCCGACCTTGACCGTATCAAGTCCCTCGGCACGGACATTATATGGTTCATGCCGATCCACCCCATCGGCCTCAAGGGCAGGAAAGGCAGCCTCGGCTGTCCCTACGCGAACCGCGATTACCGCGATGTGAACCCCGAGTACGGCAGCATGGCGGACTTCATGGAGCTCGTCTCCGCGATACACGCGCGCGGCATGAAGTGCATGATAGACGTCGTCTATAACCACACCTCGCCCGACTCCGTTTTGTATTCCGAGCACCCGGAGTTCTTCTACCACGGCCCGGACGGCAAGCCCGGCAACAAGATCGGCGACTGGTCGGACGTCATCGACCTTGACTATAATAACCGCGCGCTGTGGGATTATCAGATAGCCTCGCTCAAAATGTGGGCAAGCCTTGTCGACGGCTTCCGCTGCGATGTCGCGTCCTTCGTGCCGGTGGAGTTCTGGCAGAAGGCGCGCGAGGAAGTCAGCCGCGTCAACCCCGACTGCATATGGCTCGCCGAGACGGTGCACCAGAGCTACGGTTGCCGCGCCCGCAGGCTTGGCATATACTCTGCGCTTGATTATGACGAGTATTCCGCCTTTGATATCGAGTACGACTATGACACGCGCGAGAGCTTCGATAAATATCTGCGCGGCGAGATTGCCCTCACACACTATCTCGATATGCTGAACTTTCAGGAGGCCATTTACCCCGCGAACTACAACAAGCTGCGCTGCCTTGAGAACCACGACCAGCCGCGCATCCGCTCCTTTGTTCCGCGCGAGTGCGACCTTATCAATTACACCGCTTTTCTCTATTTCCTCAAGGGCACGACGCTTATCTACGCCGGGCAGGAGTTTGAGAACATCCACCTGCCGAGTCTGTTTGAAAAGGACACTGTCAGCCGCGGCACCGGCCGTGATCTGAGTAAGCTCATGCACCGGCTGTATGAAATAAAGCGCGAGCGCTTCGGCTGCGAGGATTACTTCCTTGCCGCCGGGGACGATAAAAACAACATCGCCGTGCTCGAGCGCGGCAGCGGCGATAAACGCTTCATCGGCGTGTTCAGTCTCCGCTCTTTGAGCGCCGAGGTGAGCGTCGATCTCCCGGACGGCTCCTACCCCGAGCTTATCTCCGGCACTGCCGTCGAGGTCAGGGGCGGCAAGCTTCGCTGTACCGGCGATTCCATTATACTGGAGGCGCGGCAATGCTGATAGACGGCAAGGCGCTTGCGCAGAGGGTGCGCGAGGAAACTGCGCGCGAGGCGGCAGCGCTCCCGCGCAAAGCCGGGCTTGCGGTCGTGCTCGTCGGGGACGATCCCGCTTCGCGCATATACGTCTCCGGTAAGGAGCGCGACTGTGAGCAGTGCGGCTTTATGAGCCGCGAATATAAATTTGACGATACCGTCACACAGGAAACACTGCTTGAGCTTATCTCCGCGCTGAACCGCGATGCGGAGATAGACGGCATACTCGTTCAGCTGCCGCTGCCGGAGCACATCGACGAGGACGCGATCATTGAGGCGATCTCCCCCGAGAAGGACGTGGACGCGTTCCATCCGGTGAACGTCGGGCGTCTCTCCGCGGGGAAGCCCGTGCTGCTGCCCTGCACCCCGGCGGGGATAATGGAGATGCTGCGCGCCTATGAGATACCGGTCGAGGGCAGGGTCTGCACGGTGGTCGGTCGCAGCAACATAGTCGGAAAGCCCATGGCCATGATGCTCCTGCGCGCGAACGGCACGGTGATCTCCTGCCACAGTCGCACGCCGAAGCTTGCGGAGTTCACGCGGCAGGCGGATATCCTCGTCGTCGCGGCGGGGCACAGGGGGCTTATTACCGGGGACATGATAAAGCCCGGCGCGGCAGTCATAGACGTGGCGATGAACCGCGATGCCGAGACCGGCAAGTTCACCGGGGACGTTGTGTTTGACGAGGCCGTCAAGCGCGCGGCATATATCACCCCCGTACCCGGCGGCGTCGGCCCGATGACGCGCGCGATGCTGATGCGCAACATCCTCGCCGCTGCAAAGCAGCATATATATGGGAAATAAAAATTAAAGAAAGTCCCCCGGCAACTCCGCACTATGCGGAGCTGCCGGGGGATCGTTGTATTCGCCTTTAATTGTTCACCCCATGGTGCGCGTCGGGGCTGCTCATGTCGAGGGCGCGGAATGTGTAGCCTTTCTGCAGTCCCCAGATTATTACCGACTCCACCGCGTTCACGCTGAAGTCCTTTATATCGTGCTGGAGGACGACGGACGCTTTCATGCCGCGGCAGCCGGACTCGATGTTGGAGATAACGACATCCGTCTTCGTCGTCTCTCCCGCGTCACCCGAGGACACGTTCCAGTCGAAATACTTATAGCCCATGTCAGTGAGCGCTTCCGTCAGGCGGGACATTATACCCGGATTGAAATTGCTGACCGTGTTGGAGCTGCCGCCGGGAAAGCGGCACAGCTGCGTGTAGCTGCCGGTCTGCTCGTATATGATCTCCTCCATGGCGTTGAAGTCATTGAAGAAGGCTTCCTCGCTGGAATAGATGGTCTTATAGTTGTGAGAATAGCTGTGTACGCCGACGGAGTGCCCCTCGTTCACTTCGCGGGCGATCATGTCATAGTACTTTGGATTCGCCGCCGTGACGAAGAATGTCGCCTTCACGTTATACGCAGCCAGCACGTCCAGAAGCTTTGAGGTATAAGGCCCCGGCCCGTCGTCAAATGTGAGGTAGATTGTCTTGCCGTCGGGGTTCACAACGTCCGGCCTGTTCGCCGGGATGACCGTGACGCTGCGCGTCACGCTGACGGACTCGCCCGTTTCGCTTGTGAGGCTGTAGACTATCTGATAGTCCCCCGCGATATATGGTACGACGTCGCTGTCCACCTGAACGAGCGAAGTCAGGTCGTTCCCCAGCCCATCCGTCGCCGTATAGCCTGGGTCGGTGAAGTCGGTACGTGCGGTGAACACCATGTTCTCGTCGCCGTTCAGGATGATGCGCGGCTCGGTCTTTGCGTACTCGATCTCGCGCACGGCTGTCGCGGTGTTTCCGGACGAATCCGTAACGGTATAGGTCACCTTGTCCTTATCCTCTGTGCGCACGACCTTTGAGGTGAGGTCGCCGTCGCAGCTGTCAAACGCGGTGTAGCCCTCCTCTTCGTAGCCGTTCATCCAGCTCGCCTCATAGCCCTCTATGTGCTTGAGCTCTATGACCGGGGGCGTCGTGTCTATAACAGTGACGTTCCGCTCTGTCACATAGTCCGTGAACATCCAGCGCGTCCAGTATTTCAGCGTGCAGCTGCCGAGCTTCGTAGTATCTACACTGCCCTCAACTGCGACGTGCAGGCGCTTTGTCCCCTCGCCGAAGAGCTTGCCGTAGGTCACGGCGTACACGCCCGGATCCTCGTACATTTCGCCGTACTCCTGCGTTATGTTCTCCGACCCCGTCACGTAAAAGCGCACATGCCGCGCGTCTATTATCACAGCGAGCGCCGCGATGGCAACAATATAAGCCAGCAGCACCAGCAGTATTACTTTAAGTCTCCGGCGGGTCCTATCCCGCGTATCGTTCTCTTTCATCTTTCCGTGTCCTGTCTAATTTGTTATCTGATGGTATTATACACCCTTTTTCCTGACAATGGAACCGACAGCAATAAATTCTTCCCGCCTGAATTCTAAACTTTATTTAAGAATTAACATTCTTCCTGGCTTAGTTTTTGTTGATATATGCCAATAATTCTGGTATATTATAGGTTTGTCGGGAGACAAAAATTTTTATCTCTGCGGCAGCCAGCCGCAGGAAAGGAAGAAACATGAAAAATACCGAAAAAACCATGGACAGGATCGTGGCTCTGTGCAAGAACAGAGGCTTCATCTTCGCCGGCTCCGAGATCTACGGCGGCCTCGCCAACACCTGGGACTACGGCCCGCTCGGCGTTGAGCTGAAGAACAACATCAAGCGCGCCTGGTGGAAGAAGTTCGTGCAGGAGAACCCGTACAACGTCGGCCTTGACGCCGCCATTCTGATGAACCCGCAGACCTGGGTCGCCTCCGGCCACCTGAGCGGCTTCTCCGATCCGCTGATGGACTGCCGCGAGTGCCACGAGCGCTTCCGCGCGGACAAGCTCATTGAGGACTGGTGCAGCGAGACCGCCTTCGAGCTGCCCAAGCCCATCGATGCCTTCTCCCAGAGCGAGATGAAGGACTTCGTCGAGGAGCACAACATCCCCTGCCCCACCTGCGGCAAGCATAACTTCACCGATATCCGTCAGTTCAACCTGATGTTCAAGACCTTCCAGGGCGTCACCGAGGACGCGAAGAACACCGTCTACCTCCGTCCCGAGACCGCGCAGGGCATCTTCACAAACTTCGTGAACGTCCAGCGCACCACCCGCCGCAAGCTCCCCTTCGGCATCGGCCAGATCGGCAAGAGCTTCCGCAACGAGATCACCCCGGGCAACT
>ERZ827108.836-NODE-836-length-47409-cov-5.878426_pt1 | contig 47409 bp, 39 predicted proteins | sample MGYA00519921_ERZ827108 | MGnify/ENA primary metagenome ERZ827108 (study PRJEB31778, sample SAMEA3449258) | human gut metagenome | biome: human gut; feature: human-associated habitat; material: faeces | place: United Kingdom | collected 2010/2012 ...
GAGGTGGAACAGGTCACTGCCTGACCTGTCCCGCCGGGACGGTTCTCTTAAAAATACCATATAGATTTTTTGTGCGCCGCCGCCCGCCATCGAGCAGAGTTTTACACCTAATTGGGGATAAAACAGCTCATGGCGGGCGGCGGCGTGGCGCTCATCGGCATCACCCTCGTTCCCCTGCTCACCGGACTGTTCGGCTAATTCCACGCATAAATCCTGCGCGGCATCCGCCCTTCGGGGCGGGTGCCGCGGGAAAGGAGGGTAAAGCCCATTGGATTTGATATGGGGAAAATTTACGGAATGGCTGAAGGAAATGCTCGTCAGCGGCATCATGGATAACGTCAACGGTATGTTCAACTATGTGAACGGCAGAGTGGCGGAGATCGCCGGACAGGTGGGCGCTACTCCTCAAGGCTGGAACAGCGGCATCTACAACATGATCCGAACGCTCTCGGACAATGTGATCCTGCCGATTGCCGGCGTTATCCTCGCCTTTGTCATGACGCTGGAGCTCATTCAGCTCATAACGGAAAAGAACAATCTGCACGACGTGGACACATGGATGTTCTTCAAATGGATATTCAAGACCGCCTGCGCCGTGCTCATCGTAACAAACACATGGAACATCGTGATGGGCGTATTTGAAGTCGCCCAGAGCGTGGTAAACAGCGCGTCAGGCATCATCATATCCGACACGTCGCTGGCGCTTTCAGACAACATCGCAAGCTTTGAAGCAAGGCTCATGGAAATGGAGCCCTGGCCGCTTCTGGGACTGTGGCTGCAATCCTTTATCGTGAGCCTCGGCATGTGGGTCATGGGCATCTGCATCTTCCTCATCTGCTACGGCAGAATGATCGAGATATACTGCGTGACCTCCATAGCGCCGATCCCCATGGCGACCATGGTAAACCGCGAATGGGGACAGACGGGTCAGAACTACCTGCGCAGCCTGTTCGCCCTCGGCTTTCAGGGATTTTTGATTATCGTCTGCGTAGCGATCTATGCGGTGCTGGTTCAGAACATCGTGGCGGAGCCGGATATGACGGCGGCGATCTGGACTTGTATGGGATATACGGTGCTGCTGTGCTTCACGCTGTTCAAAACGGGCAGTCTCGCAAAGAGTCTGTTCAATGCCCACTGACGGAGGTGATGAAGTTTGGCATACGTTCCCGTACCCAAGGACTTGAACGCGGTGAAAACCAAGGTCATGTTCAACCTGACAAAAAGACAACTGCTGTGTTTCGGAGGCGGCGCACTTGTGGGCGTACCGCTTTTCTTTTTGCTCAAGGGCAGCGCCGGTTCCAGCGCGGCGGCGATCTGCATGATCCTCGTCATGCTGCCGTTCTTCCTGCTGGCCATGTATGAGAAAAACGGACAGCCCCTTGAAAAGATCGTCGGGAATTTCCTGAAGGTCTGTTTCCTGCGGCCGAAGCAGCGACCGTATATGACGAACAACTTCTACGACCTGCTGAAACGGCAGGAAAATCTGGATAAGGAGGTATACGCCATTGTCCACAAACAAAGCGCCTGCAAGAAAGCTCACAAGAGCCGAGCGAAAGGAGATCGCAGCGGCGATTGCACGGGCAAAAAATCAGGATAAGAAGAAAAAGTCCGCACAGGACAGCATCCCCTTCCAGCGCATGTACCCGGACGGGGTCTGCCGTGTGACGGACAGCTACTACACCAAGACCGTTCAGTTCCAGGACATCAACTACCAGCTCAATCAGAACGAGGACAAGACCGCGATCTTTGACGGCTGGTGCGATTTCCTCAACTACTTCGACAGCTCCATCAGCTTCCAGCTTTCGTTCATCAACATGTCCGCCACAAGGGATACCTATGCCGAGCGCATCGCTATCCCCTTGCAGGGCGACAGCTTCGATAAGCTCCGCTCCGAGTACACGGATATGCTGCAAGCCCAGCTTGCCAAGGGCAACAACGGGCTTATCAAGACGAAGTACCTGACCTTCGGAATCGAGGCAGACAATTTCAAGGCGGCGAAGCCGAGGCTGGAGCGCATCGAGACAGATATTCTCAACAACTTCAAAAAGCTCGGCGTATCGGCACAGCCCATGAACGGCATGGAACGCTTAAAGCTCATGCACGATATGCTCCACATGGACGAGCCGCAGCCTTTCCGCTTTTCGTGGGACTGGCTTGCTCCCTCCGGGCTCTCGGTCAAGGACTTCATCGCGCCGAGCTCCTTTGAGTTCAAGACCGGAAACAGCTTCGGCGTCGGCAGCAAGCTCGGCTGCGTGTCCTTTCTGCAAATCCTCGCGCCGGAACTCAATGACCGTATGCTGGCGGACTTCCTGGATATGGAAAGCTCTCTCATTGTGAGTATGCACATCCAGTCCGTGGATCAGGTGAAGGCCATCAAGACCATCAAGCGCAAGATCACCGACCTTGACCGCATGAAGATGGACGAACAGAAAAAGGCTGTCCGCGCAGGCTACGATATGGATATTATCCCGTCCGACCTCGCCACTTTCGGAACGGAAGCGAAGAAGCTCTTGCAGGAGCTGCAAAGCCGCAACGAGCGTATGTTCCTTCTGACCTTCCTTGTGGTGAACGTGGCAGACAACAAGCAGCGGCTTAGCAACAATGTCTTTCAGGCAAGCTCCATCGCGCAGAAGTACAACTGCCAGCTCACAAGGCTGGACTTTCAGCAGGAGGAGGGCTTCATGTCCGCGCTCCCGCTGGGATATAACCAGATCGAGATCAAGCGAGGACTTACCACGTCCAGCGTCGCTATCTTCGTGCCGTTCACCACGCAGGAGCTTTTTCAGGACGGCAAGGAGGCGCTGTACTGCGGGCTCAACGCGCTTTCCAACAACCTCATCATGGTAGACCGGAAGCTGCTGAAAAACCCCAACGGTCTGATTCTGGGTACGCCCGGCTCCGGCAAGTCCTTCTCCGCAAAGCGTGAGATCGCAAACGTGTTCCTTGTCACCACGGACGATATTATCATCTGCGACCCCGAAGCAGAGTACGGGCCGCTGGTGGAGCACCTGCACGGTCAGGTGGTCAAAATCTCGCCTACGTCGAGCGATTATCTGAACCCCATGGATTTGAACCTCAATTACAGCGACGATGAAAACCCGCTTTCACTGAAATCAGACTTCATCCTGTCCCTGTGCGAGCTGATCGTGGGCGGAAAAGACGGCTTGCAGCCGGTGGAAAAGACCATCATCGACCGCTGTGTCCGCTCCGTGTACCGGGAATATCTCAACGACCCCGTTCCGGAGAAGATGCCGATTTTGGAGGACTTGTACAACGAGCTTCGCAGACAGGACGAGAAGGAAGCGCAGTATATCGCAACGGCGCTTGAAATCTATGTCACCGGCTCCCTCAATGTGTTCAACCACCGCAGCAACGTGAATATCGAAAACCGCGTGGTCAGCTTCGATATCAAGGAGCTCGGCAAGCAGCTCAAGAAGATCGGGATGCTGGTGGTGCAGGATGCGGTATGGAACCGCGTCACCGTCAACCGCGAACAGCGCAAGTCCACCCGGTACTATATCGACGAGATGCACTTGCTTCTCAAGGAGGAACAGACCGCCGCGTACACCGTGGAAATCTGGAAGCGCTTCCGCAAGTGGGGCGGTATCCCGACAGGGATCACCCAGAACGTCAAAGACCTGCTTTCTTCCCGTGAGGTGGAGAACATCTTTGAAAACTCCGACTATGTGTATATGCTCAACCAGGCGTCCGGCGACAGGCAGATTCTGGCCCGGCAGCTCAACATCTCGCCCCATCAGCTCTCCTATGTGACGCAATCCGGCGAAGGCGAAGGACTGCTGTTTTATGGCAGCGTGATCCTGCCCTTTGTTGACCGCTTCCCGAAGGATATGGAGCTGTACAAGGTCATTACCACGAAGCTGTCTGAACAGACTGCCGGGAATTGAGGTGACTGCCTATGGCAAAGCGAACACCCAGGCTGCAATTCACCGAAGAAGAACGCGCTGCTCCGGCGCTTGAAAAGGTCATCCGCAAGGCGGACAAGGCTGCGGATAAGCTGGAAAAGGCGGAAGCCAAAATCCCGAAAAAGACCGTAAAGGTGAAAGAGCGCGTTGTGGACGCCGAAACAGGCAAAGTCACGACGCGCCTTTTCTTTGAGGAGGTGGATAAGAAGCGCCCGCCCTCCAAGCTGTCCCATCTGGCGGAAAAAGCGCCGCTGGATACCGTCCGGGGCGCGGTTCACCGGAAGCTCAGAGAGGATAACGACGGAAACGCCGGTACAGAGGCGGCGAACACGCTGTCCCAAACCGCAGAGGGCGGCTACCGCGCCATAGAAACGGCGCATCGCTCTCATGCGGAGAAGCCCTACCGCAGAGCGGAAAAAGCGGAGGCGGCAGCGGATAAAGCAAACCTCCGAGCACTGAACAGGCAGTACGAACAGGAATACGGGAAGCCTACCAACCCGTATTCCAAATGGCAGCAGAAACGGGCGATCAAGAAGGAATACGCCGCCGCGAAAGCCGGAAACAGCGCGAAGAATACCGCGAAAGCGTCCGAGGCTACGGCGAAAGCCGCAAGACGCGCCGCCGAGGACACGAAAAAGGCGGGCTCCTTTATCGTGCGGCATAAAAAGGGCTTCCTCATCGTGGGAGGCATTGCCGCCGTGATCCTGCTCCTTATGACCGGCATATCCTCCTGTTCCACGCTCTTTCAGGGCGCGACCTCCGGCATCGTATCCTCCACCTATCCCTTAGAGGATTCGGATATGCTGGCGGCGGAGGCTGCCTACTGCGGCATGGAACAGGAGCTGCAAAGCTATCTTGATACCTACGAAAGCACCCACGACTATGACGAGTACCATTTCGACCTGGATGAGATCGAGCATGACCCCTATGTGCTGATCTCCATGATAACCGCCCTAAAAGGCGGCGAATGGAAGATAGACGAGGTGGGCGGCATTCTGGATATGCTCTTTGAAAGACAGTATATCCTCAACGAGCGCGTCACGACGGAAACAAGATACCGCACCGAGACCCGCACAGGCATCCGCTATGTGACAGACCCGGACACCGGCGAGAGCTATCCGGAGGAATACGAATACGACGTTGAGGTTCCCTACACCTACTATATCTGCCATGTGGAGCTGGAAAACTTCAACCTCTCCCATGTGCCGATACACATCATGTCCCATGACCAGCTCTCCATGTACGCCGTGTATATGAGCACCCTCGGCAACCGTCCAGACCTGTTTGCGGATTCCGCGTATGTGAACCGGTATTACCACACCGAGTACGAAAAGTACGAGATACCCCCGGAAGCGCTGGCGGATGAACAGTTCGCCGCCGTTATCGCGGAGGCGGAAAAGTATCTCGGCTTCCCCTATGTGTGGGGCGGCAGCTCTCCGGCTACGTCCTTTGACTGCTCCGGATTTGTTTCGTATGTCTACAACAACTGCGGGCTGCATTGGGATTTCGGAAGGCTCGGCGCAGAGGGGCTCAGAAGCATGAGCGCCTATGTCTCCCCGGCAAACGCAAAGCCCGGTGATCTAATCTTTTTTGAGAAGACCTACAATACCAGCGGCGCGTCCCATGTGGGCATCTATGTGGGTAACAACATGATGCTCCACTGCGGAGATCCCATTCAGTACACATCAATCGACACAAGCTACTGGAGAAGCCATTTCCTCCAGTTCGGCAGACTGCCTTAATCACGCAAAGAAGGAGGATGTTATGAACCCGAGACTTGAAAAGCTTCGTCTGGAGCGCGAGAAAGTGTCTGAAAAGCTCGCTGCCATGACCGCAAGGCTCAAGGCGCTGGACGAACAGATTTTGAAGCTGGAAAACACGGATATTATCGGGATCGTCCGTGAGAACGGGCTGACCATAGAACAGCTCGCCAGCCTGATGGCGATGCTGGAGAAAAAGCCTACGGCGTCGCTTCCCGATGAATACAGAAGAACGGAGGAAATTGAGGATGAAGAATAAACTGCGATTCATGATTTTTACGATTGTCGTCGTGCTCTGCATGACGGCATTTGCCGTTCCTGCCTTTGCCGGAGGCGGCGATTACGAAGACACGCAGCCGGAGGATACCCACGGCGAGGAAACGGCTGATACTACGCAGACCGTAACCGTAAATGTGGCGGAAAACGACGACGGAAGCCGCACCGTTACCATCGGGGATCAGAGCTGGACGCTTGAGGACGAGCCGGAAAAGACCGGCAAGGTGGTCAATGTGAGCTCCTATCTCCATCTGCGCACCGGCCCCAGCACCGATTACAGCATTATCGGACATCTCCTAAACGGCACGGAGGTTGAGGTGATCGGTGAAACCGGCGGCTGGTATGAGGTTATTGTCCCCGAAAAAAGAGGCTATGTCTGCGGGAAATACCTTGAAGTTTTCTCTGCCACGGTAAAAAGCACGAATGATACGAACAGTACGGATGATATGAGCAGACTGCTTGAAATCCTGCTGCAATACTACGCTGCGGAGGGGGCTTCCTCCCCGCCGCTGACCCCGGACGGCAACCTGACGCTGGTGGACGATATTGGCTCCGCAAGAGGCGCGGGCAAGCAGTTCATCACCGTGGAAAGCAAGGCGGGCAACACCTTCTATCTCATCATCGACCGCGACGACGACGGCAATGAAAATGTCCATTTCCTTAACCAGGTGGATGAAGCCGACCTGATGGCGCTCACCGAGGACGGCGACGCGATTGTCCCAAGCTGTATCTGCACGGATAAATGCGAAGTTGGAGCCATCAATGCAAACTGCCCGGTCTGCCGTACCAATATGACGGAGTGCGGCGGCAAGGAAAAGGTCACGGAAAAGGAGCCTGAGCCCGACGCCGATCCTGCGGAGGAAAAGCCCGAAAAGAGCTCCGGCGGTTCCGGGATCATCGTGGTGGTTCTTCTGCTCCTGCTTGGAGGCGGCGGTGCGCTCTACTGGTTCAAGCTCCGCAAGCCCAAGACCGAGACCCGGGGCAGCGACGATCTGGATGATTACGATTACGGCGAGGACGATGATGAGGACGCGGACTATGAGTTCGAGACTGAGGATGAGGACGACAATGCGGAGGCGGACTCTGATATTCATGACGAAAAGGAGTAAGAGAATATGAGTAATTACAGACTTGTGGTATGCGAAAAGCCCTCTGTGGCAAAGAGCATTGCAGCCGTTCTTGACGCAAAGAAGCGCGAGGACGGTTATCTTTTCGGAAACGGCTTCATCGTGTCCTGGTGCTTCGGGCATCTTGCGGAGCTTGCCGACGCGGACGCCTACGATGAAAAGTACGGCAAATGGAGGCGGGAGGATTTGCCCATCCTGCCCGAAGCGTGGCAGTACACCGTGGCGCGGGATAAAAAGAAGCAGCTTGATCTTCTTAAAACCCTTATGAACAGGGACGACGTTTCCGAGGTCATCAACGCCTGCGACGCGGGGCGCGAGGGCGAGTTGATCTTCCGCACGGTGTACTATCTGAATAAGTGCCGTAAGCCCATGAAGCGGCTCTGGATTTCCTCCATGGAGGACGCGGCGATCCTTTCCGGCTTTGAAAACCTAAAGGACGGCTCTGAATACGACAATCTCTACGCCTCCGCCCTCTGCCGCAGCAAGGCGGACTGGCTGGTAGGCATCAATGCGACCCGCCTGTTTTCCGTGATGTATCACCGAACGCTGAACGTGGGGCGTGTGGTATCCCCGACGCTGGCGCTCCTTGTACAGCGCGAGGCTGAGATCAGCGCGTTTGTGCCGGAAGCGTTCTACACCGTCCATCTGGGCTTCGGAGACTTTTCCGCAGCCGGAGAGCGCATGAAGGATAAATCGGAAGCGCAGAAGCTTGCGGAAAGCTGCAATGGCCAGAGCGCGGAGGTAAGGTCTGTCACGGAGACGGAAAAGACGGAAAAAGCCCCGGCGCTCTACGATCTGACCACCCTTCAGCGGGATGCGAACCGTCTGCTGGGCTATACCGCGCAGCAGACGCTGGATTACCTCCAGAGCCTTTACGAAAAGAAGCTCTGCACCTATCCCCGTACCGACAGCCGCTTTCTTACCGACGATATGCTGGACGGCGTGAACGCCCTTGTCCTCTTGGCTGCGCATATCTGCGGCACGGAGCCTCCGTCTTCGCTTATTCCTGCTCAGGTCTGCAACAGCAAGAAGGTCAGCGACCACCACGCCATCGTCCCTACCACGGCAGGCGGCGAGGCGGATCTTGGCGCACTCCCCGCAGGAGAGCGTGAAATCCTGCTCCTGATCTCCCGTCAGGCGCTCATGGCAGTCAGCGAATCGTTCATCTACAAGGAAACCGTCGTAAAGCTGGACTGCAATGGTAACGAGTTCACAGCCAAGGGCAAAGCCCTTGTCCGTATGGGCTGGAGAGCCTTTGTCGAGAAGGAAAAGCAGGACAAATCCATTCCCTCGCTCACCGATAGGCAGCTACTTCCCGTATCCTCCTGTGAAGTAAAGGAAGGCAAAACCACGCCGCCCAAGCATTTCACGGAAGACCTGCTCCTTAACGCTATGGAAACGGCGGGCAAAGAGGATATGCCTGAGGACGCGGAAAGAAAAGGCATCGGCACTCCCGCCACCCGCGCGGGGATCATTGAAAAGCTCATTTCCGCAGGCTTTGTGGAAAGAAAGAGCGCAAAGAAGGCCGTTCACCTTATCCCCTCCGCCGCAGGCGTGTCCCTTATCACCGTGCTGCCCGAACAGCTCCAGTCTCCGCTGCTTACCGCTGAATGGGAGCACCGGTTGAAAGAAATCGAGCGTGGCGAAACGGATGCTGATGCGTTCCTTGCGGGGATCAGCGGGATGGTCTCTTCCCTTGTGAGGGAATGCGCACCTGTGGACGGTGCGGAAACGCTGTTTCCTTCGGGAAGACCTGTGGTCGGGAAATGCCCCCGCTGCGGCGCGGAAGTCACGGAGAGCAAAAACGGCTACTTCTGCGAAAGAAGAAGCTGCAAGTTCGGGCTGTGGAGGGATAACCGATTCCTCACCAACAAGAAAATTAGCCTGACGAAAAAGATGGCGTCTTCGCTTCTTGCGGACGGACGCACCTACGCCAGCGGCATTTACTCGGAGAAGACCGGCAAGACCTACGATGCGTTCATCGTACTGGAGGACGACGGCACGAGGAGCAGTTACCGGCTGGAATTCGGCAAGTAAGAAGAAGCCTTGAAGACCTACAAGACCGGAGAAAGGAGCATTTTATGCCTGAAAAGCAAACAAACAAGGAACGATTGAAAGATATCACCGACAGCATAGAGACCGGCATCAAGGAGCTCTTTGAAAGCGACAAGTACAAGCAGTATCTCTCCACCATGAGCCGCTTTCACAAGTACAGCGTCAACAATCAGATGCTGATCTATATGCAGCGCCCCGACGCTACTCATGTGGCGGGCTTTAACAAATGGCGCGACCAGTTCGGCAGAAACGTCATAAAGGGCGAAAAAGGCATCAAGATCATTGCGCCGACGCCATTCAAAAAAAAGATCGAGCAGGAAAAGCTCGACCCGGATACCCATCTCCCCATAAAGGACGAAAACGGGAATGCCGTCATGGAGGAAAAGACGGTACAGATTCCCATGTACAAGCCGGTGGTGGTGTTCGATGTGAAGCAGACCGCCGGAAAGCCCCTGCCGCAGCTTGCGGCAAACCTCACCGGGGATGTGCAGAACTACGAGGTATTCATGGAGGCGCTGAAGCGCTCCGCGCCGGTTCCCATCGTCTTTGAGAAAATGGCGGCGAATATGGACGGCTACTTTTCTCTGGACGATCAGCGCATCGCTGTCCGCGAGGGCATGAGCGAGGTGCAGACGGTCTGCGCCGCCGTCCATGAGATCGCCCACTCCAAGCTCCACAACAAGGACGAGATCGGAGAGAAATATCAGGGCATCGAGCTGTTCGACAAACCCGCCCTGTTTTCCAACGGAAGGATCGACCGCGACAAGCTCCCGGAGGGACTGTACTGCTACGACCTGCGCGGCTCCGACGATGACCCCGGCATGCCTGTGACCATTCAGGAGCGCGTCGTGGTAAATCATGCGGCCTCTGTGATTACCGCGGAGCCCATTGATCTGACGGAACAGGGCTTTCTCTATCTCGGGGAGGACGGTCTGAACTTTACGGGCGATGAAAAGACGGTCAAGGAGTTTCATCATGCCGCGTTCTCCGAAACGGCGAAGCGCTCCCGCGCCACGGAGGAAATACAGGCGGAGAGCATTTCCTTTGCCGTCTGTGCCTATTACGGCATTGAGACCGGGGAGAACAGCTTCGGGTATCTTGCGACCTGGGCAAAGGACAAGGAGCTGACCGAGCTTCGCGCCTCGCTGGAGACCATCAATAAAACAGCCTCGGCGCTCATAACGGATATTGACCGCAATTATGCGGAAATCATGAAGGAGCGCGGACTGGACAAGGAAACGGAAAGCCTTGCCGCAGAACCCGTGCAGGAGATCACCGTACAGGAGCCGGAGCCCGTCAAAGCCCTGGACAACGGGGATATGCCCGATCCGGCGCTTTCCGTTGAGAGCATGAACGCCTACGGCTATACCGACGCCAATATGCTCCCGCTGACCAAAGAAAGAGCTTTGGAGCTCATGGAGCGTGACGTTACTGTGTATATGCTCCATACGGACAACACGGAGGCGATGGCGTTTGACGCGGATGAAATCCGCAGCTTTGACGGTATCTTCGGCATAGAAGCCTCCGAGTGGGAAACGGTCAAAGACCGCTTCGCTCCCGCGCAGGACTACGAAACGGCGTTTATGGCTAATCCCGGTGACGCCTATGCTATCTATCAGCTAAGAGACGGAGAGAGTACGGCAGAGCTTCGCTTTGTGGACTCCGAGTATCTGGAGAAAAAAGGTCTTGCCATCGAGCATGACAATTACTCCGCCGTCTATGCGGGCGATCTCAATTACGCCGGTGATACGCAGGACAAGCTGAACGCCCTGTATCAGACCTTCAACATCGACCACCCGGAGGACTTTCGCGGTCACAGCCTGTCCGTCAGCGACATCGTGGCGCTGCGTCAGAACGGCGTGGTATCCTGTCACTACGTTGATTCGTGGGGCTTCAAGGAGCTGCCGAACTTTCTAACGCCGGAGAACTATCTCAAGAACGCGGAGATGGCTTTGGAAGACGATTACGGCATGATCGACGGTATCGTGAACAACGGGCCGAAGCAAACCTCTGCAGAGATCGAAGCGGACGCCATGTCGGGCAAGCCGGTATCTCTGCTCTCCTATGTTGAGGCGGTACGCCGTGAACAGCAGGAGCAGAAGGAAGCGCCGAAGCCGGAAAAGAAATCGTCTGTTCTGGCCAAGCTCCAGGCTCCGGTCAGCGAACCTAAAAAAACAGCACGTTCAAAAAGTGCGGAAAGGGAGATATGATGATGGACTTTACAAACGACGAGTTGAACCTCTTGTGCATTTACCAAAGAGACACACGAAAGGAGCTGATAGCCGCCCTCACAGAGATGCGCGGCTATCTGGACGCGGATGAAGCGGAGCTTCGGGAGCTCACCGACAGCGCCATCGGCAAACTGCAAGCGATAACGGACGAAAAGTTTGCGGAGCTGGAGCTCGTCCCTGACTTTGATCCGGACGCAGACGAATAAAGACAGGAGCGACAACGGGAGCAGTCTGACGGCTGCTCCCGTTGATGCTGTCTGATGCTAAAGCGTGAAGGATAATGTCGAATAATTGCGGAATGTTTTTCTAAAATCTTGCGGAATGATATTGAAGAATTCTGTGGAATGTGATATAATGCCCATGAAAATTGAAGGGAGATGCAATCATGAGCATAGCAGATAAAGAAAAATACAAACAAAGAATCATTGATGCGCAAGTTGAGCGATTCTTGAAAAATTTTGGGGCGATCTGTGTAGAGGGCCCGAAATGGTGCGGCAAAACGTGGACTTCTTCTTATCACAGTAAAAGTGAGTTTTTGATTGGTGATCCGAGCAATAATTTTCAAAACAGGCAACTTGCTCAGTTGTCCCCGTCCATAGTTTTGGAAGGAGAAACGCCGAGACTTATCGATGAGTGGCAGGAAGTGCCTCCGATTTGGGATGCAGTCAGATATACGGTAGATCAAAGAGGCGAAAAATCCCAGTTCGTTTTGACAGGTTCATCGACTCCGAATAAGAAGGGCGTTTTGCATAGTGGTGCCGGAAGAATCGGAAAACTTCGTATGAGAACAATGTCCCTATATGAATCTGGTGATTCGTCCGGGAAGGTTTCGCTGAAAGAGTTGTGTTCTGGAAATATGTCACAGTCCTTGACAGGGGAAGTTAACCTTCGTGACTTGATTTATTATGTAGTACGCGGCGGTTGGCCGGGTAATCTCGGCGTTTCGGAAGAAGACGCACAGATGCTTCCGACTTCATATATCAATGCCATTATTGACGATGACGCTCAAAGAATCGACGATATAAAATACGACAAAGAAAAAATGCAGCTTTTGCTGCGCTCTTTGGCGAGGAATGAAAGCACGACCGCATCGCAAAGCAAACTTTTAAGCGATATAAAAGACTACGATGATGAGAGTATTGATAGAAAAACGGTATCTCAATATCTTGATGTGTTTGCAAGACTGTTTCTTATAGACAATCAGCCGCCGTATTCAAGTAATATACGCTCATCAGTAAGAGTGAAGCAAGCAGAAAAACGGCATTTTTGTGACCCGGCGCTTGCCTGTGCTCTTTTGAAAGCTACACCGGAAAAATTGCTGGGTGATCTTAATACATTCGGTTTCATGTTTGAGGCTTTGTGCGAACGTGACTTAAAGATATATGCCGAGTCTTTTGGCGCAAATGTGTTTCATTATCAGGATTATCAAAACCGGGAAATTGATGCAGTTGTTGAACTTGATAATGGTAATTGGTGTGCCTTTGAAATAAAACTCGGCGCAAATCAGATCGATGCTGCTGCCGCAGAACTCATTTCTGTTCGTGATGATATTGCAAATCAAAAAGACGGTGTTCCTCCATCGGTGTTGTGTGTCATTTGCGGAATGTCTAATGCTGCGTATCAGCGACCTGACGGAGTATTTGTCGTGCCGATAACTGCGCTGAAAAACTGAAATAACAATCATCTCTACCGCAGAGTGATTATAGACTAAAACTGAATATCTCTACATAGAGCACCCAATCCCGGGTGCTCTAAATTTTTTATGAAGGAGGAAACCCATGCCAAGCAAATTGCAATCGTATATGCAGATGGCAGACGAAGCGCAGCGGCAGATCACCGGAAGCTTACAGGGCTGGACGAGCTTTCTTTCCACCGCCGCACGGCTGTATAAGTACCCGTATGCCGAGCAGGTCATGATCCACGCCCAGCGACCGGACGCCACCGCCTGCGCGGAGTATGACTTCTGGAACGAGAAAATGGGCAGATATGTCCGTCGCGGCTCCAAGGGCATCGCCCTCATCGACAACAGCGGCGAAAGACCGAGGCTGCGCTATGTGTTTGATGTATCTGACACAGGACGCACCGAGCGCGGAAGAAGCCCGTATCTCTGGGAGTTGCGCGAGGAACACAGGGACGCCGTATCCGCCATGCTGGAAAACCGTTACGATGTGGACGGCGCAGGCGGACTTGCCGATCAGTTTGAACGCATCGCCGCACAGCTTGCGGATGAATACTGGAATGACTACCAGCGTGACATCCTCGCCATCGTTGACGATTCTTTTCTCTATGGCTATGATGATTTCAACGTAGGCGTCGCGTTTCGCAGCGCCGCCACCGTCAGCATCACCTATTTGCTCATGTCCCGATGCGGTCTTGACCCGGAGAACCACTTTGAACACGAGGATTTTCTGAATATCTTCGACTTCAACACCCCGGAAGCCGCCGCCGAGCTGGGCACGGCGGTAAGCAGGATCAGCGGACAGGTGCTGCGCGAGATCGAAGTCACCATCAAAAATTATGAGCGCGAGAAAATCGCGGAAAGGAGCCAAAGCCATGACAGAGATGACCTACACGAAGAACGGGGATTACCTGATTCCCGACCTGACGCTGACCGAGACGGAGGAAGCGAGACCGCTGGGCAAGTACGGGAGACTGCGCAGGAGCTACCTTCAGGAGCACAGACCGGGGCTGTACAGCCGTCTGGTGCTGTCGGAGAAGCTGTTCCCGCACCTGCGGGAGATCGACGAGACGGCGAACCGGAGGCTGGAGCAGATGATGCCGGAGCTTATGAAACTGAACGGCGTGACGGAGGAGCTGAAAGCCCGGGATCAGATGAAATGGGTGGGGCTGATGAACAACCTGAAAGCGCAGGCGGAGGAAACGATCCTGAACGAGCTGGTGTACAACTGACGACGGACGAACCGGAGCCCGAACCGGCGCAACTCCCGGAGGCATACCAACTGAGCCTGTTCCCATCGGAGGATGAACAAATCGCATGGATCACTCAAGCGGAGAGCTACACGCCCTCCGCTTTTTCCATGTCTATCCCGCAGGAGGATATTGACCATATCCTTCGCATGGAAGGCAATGCAGACCATGCCCGAATGATGATTGCGACTGAGTTCTCCAAGGGCAAAAGCACGGAAGAAATAGCGGAGTTTCTTAAAAGCACCTTCCACGGCGGCAACGGCATTGTCACCGACAATGGACGATATTCTGTGTGGTATGCCGAGGACGGTATTCATATCGCCACCGGCGATGCTTCCCGCTATCTGAACTCCGCGAAGGTCGTTAGCTGGCATGAAGCCGCAGCGCGTATCGGTCAGCTTCTGGAACAGGGCGAATATGCTACCAATGTGGAGCTTGCAGAAGCGCCGGGGCATGAGCGCATGGAGCTGGCGAAGTCCCTGTGGTATCTGCGCGGCGATCTCAGCGAGGAAGCGAAAAAACAGGGCTATCTCTCCTGCCTGGACGACTACCGAAGCGGCGGGTTCCCCGACGCTACTGCCCGTCTTGCGGAAGACTTGAAGGACTCAGCGTTCCACCGGACGCTAAAGGACGAGTTTGCCGCATTCTCTGCCGCCTATTCTCAGGATAAGAGCCTCATGCGATTCCACTTCCATAAGCAGCACAAGATTTGGACGGAGCTTAGCGAGCTTCCGCTAAATCGGCGGGAATACCGTTCGGATATGGCGGAGATCCCATCTGTCGGGAGATTTATCACCGAAGATGAAATCTCCGCTTCTCTGACCCGCGGAAGCGGTATTGACGGCGGAAAGGGACGCATCTACGCCTATTTCACAGAAAAGCACAGCACCAAGGAGCAGGCGGACTTTCTGAAAAACGAATACGGCATCGGCGGCAGGTCTCACGCGGTATCCGGCGCGACGCACAGCGGCGAGGATCACAGCGGAAAAGGCATCGTCCTGAAAAAGCAGGACTGCCCGGAGGTGCAGATGAACTGGGCGAATGTCGCCAAGCGTATCTCCGAACTGATCCGTAAAGAACGCTTCCTTACGCCGGAAGAAAAGACGCAGTATGAACAGCTTCAGCGGCAGAACACGGAGCGAAATACTGCATGGAACGAATATAACACCGTAAAGGAAGCGCACCCCGATGATATGGTGCTGTATCAGGTGGGCGATTTCTTTGAGATGTACGGCGAGGACGCAAGACAGGCAGCGGAGCTGCTTGACCTGACCCTGACCACCCGGAACATCCCGGATGTGGGGCGTGTAGCCATGTGCGGCATCCCGGCAAACCGTCTGGAACAGTATGTGGAGGATCTTCGGGATAAATACGATGTGACCATCTCCGCTATGGACGAAAACAGCCATGAGCGCCGCACCTATACCATGCGCTCCATCGACCATGAAGCGGATCGGGCAACCGATGCGTATGAAGCGGAGTTCGGCGCGGACGGCTATCGCGCCTTCCCCGGAAACAGACCGGAGGAGGAACCCACTATTCCCGATGTGCAGGCGCAGTTAGATAAGTACCTCCCCGTCGTGCGGGATGCAATCGAGCAGGATATTCGTTACCGAAACGCCTGCGGTCATTCCGACCGGGAAAACGCTGCCATCGAATGCAACGCCGCCGTGCGCCGCAGCGTCCTTTCGTCCAATGATATGGAGCTGATCCGTTCATTCTCGGATATGCCGGAGTTTCGGGAGAGACTGCATCAGGAAGCCTTTGAAGGCACCTATACGCGGCTCTATGAGCTTCTTCGTCCGCTCTCTCAGGATGATATAGACGAGGCGCTCCGTGCGTGGAACGGCGATATAAAGAGCAAGCATGCAGTCGTCCGGTATATGCGGGAGCACGCCCGCGATAAAGATACCGCCGTATGGCTCTCCCGTGAATACGGCGGGGATGAAAGCAAGAACCTCTTTATCAGCCGCGCCGGAAACCCGGAGTTTGCGGAGCTGACCTGGGCAAAGGTGCAGAGGCGAATTTCACAGCTCATTGAAGCGGACGATTTCTACACCGACCGGGAGCGTGACAATCTGGATGACGTCGATCCCATCGCCATCCGCGAGGCGCTTGCCCAGCGCGGCATCGTGAGCGGAGAGCTTGTCGATCCGGCTGCGCTTGAGCGCGACCCGTTCATTCAGCAGGTCACGGCTGACGCAGAGCGCATTGCACAGGAAGATATTGTTGACCCGACCGACCGATTCCATGTAATAAGCATTGACAGGGGTTCTAAACCGCTATATGGCGTGTGGGACGATGCGGCAAACGACTATTATACGGACGCTGACGGCGTAACCGAGGAATTTACAAGCGAATGGCAGGCAGAGGATTACCGACAGGAGCTGCAAGAACAGGCGTTTACCGAACAAGCCAAAAGCCTCATAAATGACTTCTGCCAAAGCGAGTACGGGGACGATGCGGATTTCAGCGACCTCACGAAGATCGGCGTGGCCTATACCACCGTCACCGACGATGAGATTTCCATTCAGGTAAATATCGACCTTGTGAATTACCGCCTGGAACGCTATCTGGATGACGAGCATCTGGAAACCCGGCAGTACGGCTCTATGCAGGAGCTTATCGTAAACGAGCTGGAGAGCCTGGATTTCAGCGATCTGGTCTATGTTTCGGACGAGGAGGTTGAGCAGTACCGCTTCCATGAACCGGCTGCGGAAGCTGCACCAGAAACGCCTTTCCCGTATGCCGTAGGCGACACGGTATATCTGGAGGACGGCAAGCCGTTCATCATCGAGAGCATCGGAACCTTCGATATTTCCCTGCGTGACCCGACGCTTTTCTATCCCATCTTCCGCGCGGAGAGCAAGGAGAGCTTTGTACGGCTCATGGAACGCTTTCCCCAGCCGGAGAAAGCCGCACCGGAGGCTGCGACAGAGGAAGCGGAAACTGTTCCCGGCTACCACACCGAAACGGAGGTTGTCTATCCGGCAGAGGAAACCCGTCTTCCGTATGATGTGGTCATTCAGACGCTGCACATCGACGAGCCGGAACCGCCCTCTCTTGAAGAGGTCATGGACGGCAATCCCATTTCCGTACAGATAAACGGCGAGTGGCAGACCTTCCCCAACAGAGAAGCCGCCGAAACCGCCATGTATGAGGAATACAAGGAAAATCTACACAGAAATGCGCAGAACTTCCGTATCACGGACGATGATCTGGGCGTGGGCGGAGCGAAGCGTAAGTTCCGCATGAACATGGATGCGATCAATCTCCTGAAAGAGCTGGAGTTTGACGGCAGACAGGCAACGCCCGAACAGCAGGAGGTGCTTTCCCGCTATGTGGGCTGGGGCGGTCTGGAAGACGCTTTCGACGAGACCAAGGAAAACTGGAAAAACGAGTTTGCCGAGCTGTATGCTACCCTCTCTCCGGAGGAATACGCTGCCGCGAGAGCCTCTACCCTAAACGCCCATTACACCAGCCCCACGGTCATCCGAGCCATTTATGACTCGGTGGAAAACATGGGCTTCCAGACAGGCAATATCCTGGAACCGTCCATGGGCGTCGGAAACTTCTTTGGGATGCTCCCGGACAGCATGGCCTCCAGTAAGCTCTACGGCGTGGAGCTGGACAGCCTGACGGGACGCATCGCAAAGCAGCTCTATCCCAAAGCCGACATCACCGTTGCAGGCTTTGAAACCACAGACAGAAAAGACTTCTTCGATCTTGCCGTCGGCAACGTGCCATTCGGACAGTATCAGGTAAATGACCGGGCTTTTGACAAGCTCGGTTTTTCCATTCATAACTACTTTTTCGCCAAGGCGCTGGATCAGGTGCGTCCGGGCGGCGTTGTCGCGTTCGTTACCTCCCGCTACACCATGGACGCAAAGGACAGTTCTGCAAGAAAGTATATCGCGCAGAGAGCCGACTTCCTCGGCGCGATTCGTCTGCCGAACAACGCTTTCAAGGCAAACGCGGGAACTGAGGTCGTCAGCGACATCATCTTCCTGCAAAAGCGCGACAGACCCATCGAGATTGAACCCGATTGGGTACACCTGGGTGAGAACGCGGACGGCTTTGCCATCAACAGCTACTTTGTGGATCATCCGGATATGGTGCTGGGACGGCAGACCTCGGAAAGCACACAGTACGGCAAACAGGATTTTACTGTGGAACCGTATGAGGGGCTTGACCTCGGAACACAGCTTGGCTATGCCATTCAGAATATCCGAGGCACCTATACGGAGGCGGAGCTGCCTGATCTGGGCGAAGACGAAGCGATTGCAGAGTCTATCCCCGCAGACCCGAATGTAAAAAACTTCTCCTACACCATCGTGGACGGAGAGGTTTATTACCGCCAGAACAGCATTATGACAAAGCCAGACTTAAACGCCACCGCCAAGGAACGCGCAAAGGGCATGGTGGAGCTTCGGGACTGTGTGCAAAAGCTCATTGGTCAGCAGATGGACGGCTTTATCTCGGATGAAACAATACGGCAGACGCAGGCGGAGCTAAACGAGCTCTATGACAGCTTTACAGCAAAATACGGACTCATCAACTCCCGCGCCAACGCCCTCGCCTTTGCCGATGACAGCTCCTATTATCTTCTCTGCTCTCTGGAAGAGCTGGACGAAGACAAAAACCTGAAGCGCAAAGCGGATATGTTCACCAAACGCACCATCAAGGCGCATGAGGTCGTGACGAGCGTGGATACCGCATCGGAAGCGCTGGCGCTCTCAATCTCCGAAAATGCCGGTGTGGATATGGAATATATGTCGCAGCTCACCGGCAAGGACGAAGAAGCCCTGTCAAAAGAGCTTCGCGGCGTGATCTTCCGAAACCCCGAAAACAAGCAGTGGGAAACGGCGGACGAATACCTCTCAGGCAATGTCCGGGAAAAGCTGCGCATCGCGCAGTCGGCGCAGAAGATGCAGGAAGGCGATTACGCCGACAACGTGGAAGCGCTGAAAGCGGCGCAGCCCAAAGACCTGGACGCTTCGGAGATCGAGATACGCCTCGGCGCAACATGGATCGACCCGGAATATATCCGCGAATTCATGTGGGAGACCTTTGAGACCCCGTTCTATCAGCGGCGCATGATCGACGTAAATTATTCCACCTTTACGGCGGAATGGAACATCAAGAACAAAAGCGCGGTCAGCTATAACAATATCGCCGCGTATATGACCTACGGCACGGAACGGGCAAACGCCTACAAGATTCTGGAGGATACCCTGAATCTCCGCGATGTGCGTATCTATGATACCAAGTACGACGCAGACGGCAAGGAGCGCCGTGTACTGAACAGCAAGGAAACGACGCTGGCACAGCAGAAGCAGCAGGCCATCAAGGACGCTTTCCGTGACTGGATATGGAAAGACCCGGACAGGCGGCACGCGCTGGTCACACGCTACAATGAGCTGTTCAATTCCACCCGTCCCCGGGAGTATGACGGGAGCCATATCACCTTTACCGGCATGAACCCCGAAATCCGGCTGCGGGAGCATCAGCTAAACGCTGTCGCCCATGTGCTTTACGGCGGCAATACGCTCCTTGCGCACGAAGTTGGCGCTGGCAAGACCTTTGAAATGGTAGCCGCCGCCATGGAATCCAAGCGCCTCGGTCTCTGCCACAAGTCCCTGTTCGTCGTACCGAACCACCTGACGGAACAGTGGTCGAGCGAGTTTCTCAGGCTGTATCCTTCCGCCAACATCCTCGTCGCCACGAAAAAGGACTTTGAGCCAAAGAACCGCAAGAAGTTCTGCGCTCGCATCGCCACAGGCGAATACGATGCCGTAATCATCGGTCACAGCCAATTTGAAAAGATACCCGTATCCATGGAGCGGCAGCAGCGGCTTTTGGAGGAACAAATCAATGAGGTGGAAGAAGGTCTGCGCGATCTGAAAGAACAGCGGGCTGAGCGGTTTACGATCAAGTCCTTAGAGCGCACGAAGCGCGGACTGGAAACAAAGCTCAAAAAGCTTCAGGACAGCACCCGCAAGGATGATGTCGTCACCTTTGAGCAGCTCGGCGTAGACCGCCTGTATGTGGATGAAGCGCACAATTACAAAAACCTTTTCCTCTACACCAAAATGCGGAATGTGGCGGGGCTGTCCACTACCGACGCGCAGAAATCCTCGGATATGCTGCTCAAATGCCGGTATATAGATGAGATCACCGACAGCAAGGGCGTGGTCTTCGCTACCGGCACACCCGTCAGCAACAGCATGACGGAGCTTTATACCATGATGAGATACCTTCAGCACGATGCTATCCGAGGAAAAGGACTTGCGCACTTCGACTGCTGGGCCTCCACCTTCGGGGAGACGCAGACAGCCATCGAGCTTGCGCCGGAAGGCACCGGCTACCGCGTAAGGACGCGCTTTGCCAAATTTTTCAATCTCCCGGAGCTGATGACACTGTTCAAGGAGGTGGCGGATATAAAGACCTCCGACCAGCTCAATCTCCCCACGCCTACGCCCATCTACCACAACGAGGTGGCGCAGCCCACCCAAATTCAGAAGGAAATGGTGCAGGAGCTCTCGGAACGCGCAGCAAAGGTACACGCACAGCTTGTAGACCCCAGCACCGACAATATGCTGAAGATAACGTCGGACGGGCGCAAGCTGGGGCTTGACCAGCGCATCATCAATCCCGATTTGCCGGACGATCCGAACAGCAAGGTCAATATGTGCGTGAATAACATCGTGCAGATCTATGAGGATGGAAAAGCGGACAGGCTGACCCAGCTCGTGTTCTGCGACCTTTCCACGCCCAAAACCGCCCCGGCGCAGAGAGCCGCAAAGACAGCAGGCGGCAATCTGGACAGCCCTGAAATAAACGCTTTGGAGCGTCTGATCGACAGCGAGAATCCCGATGAACCCGGCTTCACCGTCTATGAGGATATTCGGGAAAAGCTGGTCGCCCGTGGTATTCCACGGGAGGAAATCGCGTTTATCCATGAAGCGAACACCGAAACGCGGAAGAAAGAGCTGTTCGCCAAGGTGCGCAGCGGTCAGGTGCGTGTTCTCATGGGCTCCACCTTCAAGATGGGGGCGGGCATGAACGTCCAGGACAGGCTTGTGGCGCTCCATGACCTTGACTGCCCGTGGCGTCCCGGCGATCTGGAACAGCGCAGCGGTCGTATCATCCGGCAGGGCAACATGAATCCCGAGGTGCATATCTATCGCTATGTCACGGAATCCACCTTTGACGCATATCTCTGGCAGACCGTGGAAAACAAGCAGAAATTCATCTCCCAGATCATGACCTCCAAATCCCCTGTGCGCTCCTGCGAGGATGTGGATGAGACAGCCCTTTCCTACGCGGAGATCAAGGCGCTCTGCGCCGGAGACGACCGCATCAAAGAGAAAATGGACTTGGACGTGGATGTAGCGCGCCTGAAGCTGATGAAGGCAAACCACCTGAGCCAGCAGTTCTGCCTGGAGGACAATCTGCTCAAAACCTTCCCCGAACAGATACGGCAGAACGAGAGCTTCATCGAGGGCTTTACCGCCGATCTGAAAACGCTCTCCGAGCATCCGCATCCCAAGGACGGCTTTGCCGGGATGGAGGTCAAGGGCGATCTTCTCACGGACAAGGACAACGCCGGAGCCGCTATCCTGGAAGCGTTCAAGGACGCAAAGGGCATGGAGCCCGTTCCCATCGGCAGCTATCGGGGCTTTGCCATGTCGCTGACCGTGGAAGACTTTGGGCGTGATTTTGTTCTTACGCTCAAAGGAAAGATGAACCATCGCGTAACGCTGGGCAAGGACGCCCGAGGCAATCTCACCCGTATCGACAACGCACTGAACGGCATACCGGAGCGTATGCAGGCGGTACAGGACAAGCTCGCTAACCTCCGGGAACAGGTAGAGACGGCGAAAGCAGAGCTGGGAAAACCCTTCCCCCAGGAAGAAGAGCTACGGACGAAATCCGCACGGCTTGCCGAGCTCAATGCCGAGCTGAACATCGACGACAGAACGCCGATGGAACAGATGGCGGAGGACGCGCCTACTGCGGAGATCGCAAAGGCAAAACCGTCTGTACTGGAGAAGCTCAAAGCGCCGATTCCACAGGCTCACTCCGAAGCGAAAACCAAGCATCGGGAGACGGATGCCCGATAAAAAAGGGCTGCGGCAAGGCAGACGCTTTGCCGCAGTTTTCCCATTACGAATCCAACGAAAGGACTGGTAAAACGAAATATGAAGGATATACCTGTTTACAGATTTCCCGCAGCCTATGCGCGGGAGAACAACGAACTGGAGCTCTACCGCGCCTCAAGCAAAGCAAACACCGCCTGCAAGGAGGCAATCGAGAAAGCGATCTCCGAGCATTATTACGATAATGTTCTGCACAAGGAAGCTGTCGCGCAGGTCGCGGAGAAGTTCGGATATGAGCGTCCGCTGTATCTTTTGGCGATCACCATCCGGCAGAAGGATTGGGATGGACGCTTCTCAAACGACAACAAGGCATGGGCACAGACCGTTCCCATAACAGAAAACCCCGACGCATGGGGTACGGATCGGAACTGCTATCTTGCCATAAACAGTCACAGCGGACTGGTCGATCTGTTCACCAAGATAGCGCGGGAGGAAGCAAAAGCCCATGAGCGCAAGCCGTCTGTTCTTGAAAAGCTTCAAAAGCCGCTTGCGGAGCCGAAGCCGGTTTCCGAAAAAAGCAAAGGACGGGAGCTATGAGCGCGCAGTTTATGCGCCGGAACATCCGTATCTCCGTCCGTCTGACGGAGGAAGAACACCGGCTGCTGAAAGAAAAAATGGAACGCATCGGTGTGACGAATCAGGAGGCGTTTCTCCGCAAGATGGCGCTGGACGGCCTTGTGATAAAGCTGGACTTGCCGGAGCTGAAAGAAATGCTCTCGCTCCTGCGCTATACCAGCAATAACATCAATCAGATCGCAAAGCGGCTCAACGAAAGCGGCAGAGCCTACGAAACAGACTTTGCGGATATTATGGAAAAGCAGGAACAGCTCTGGGGGCTTGCCAACGAAATCCTGATAAAGCTGTCTGCCCTCCGGTGAATGTGCAGGGGTGCCGGGAAAACTTCTTCCCGACATCCTTGCTCCGTTACATATCTTCAGATATGATGAGCTCAGAAAGGAAGGGATTGACAATGAAATTCATTCTGAAAATTCTTCTTGCGCCGGTCATGCTGGTTGTGTGGCTGATCGAGTGCGTGTGCAAGCTGGCACTCAAGCTTTCCTCCGTGGTCTTTGTACTGGCTTCCATCCTGTTTGTCGCGGCAAGCATCTTCTACTTCACCCACGGCTCCATGCTGAAGGGCTGTATCGGTTTGGTGATTGCGTTTCTGCTTTCGCCCTACGGACTGCCGATGCTGGCCGTCAAGCTTCTTGCGTGGTTTATCGCCATGCGGATGCTGCTCAAGGAGAGAATTTACGGATAGAGCGGAAACGAATGAATCGTGAAACGGCGCAGGCTTGTCCTGCGTCTTTTCTTTTAGGAGGCAAAATGGCAACTACACGAATTATCCCCATGCACCTTAACAAAGGGAAAACGCTGGCGCAATGTCTGACTGACAGAACAGACTACGGAATGAACCCGGACAAGACCGACGGCGGCGAGCTGATTTCTTCTTTTGCCTGCGAGCCTGAGACCGTGGTTTCCGAATTTGCGCTTTCCAAGCGTGAATACCGGGAGCTGACGGGCAGGGTACAGGAAAGCGACATTATTGCGTATCAGATAAGGCAGTCCTTCAAACCGGGAGAGGTTTCACCGGAGGAAGCGAACCGCATAGGCTATGAATTTGCAGAACGCTTCCTAAAGGGCAATCACGCTTTTATCGTATGCACCCATACGGACAAATCGCATATCCACAATCATATCTACTGGAACTCTACGACGCTTGACTGCACACGGAAGTTTTCTAACTTCATCGGAAGCTACCGGGCAGTCCGTAAGCTCTCCGACCTGATCTGCGCGGAGCACCGGCTGTCTGTTATAGAGAATCCTCAGAAGCACGGGCTGAGCTACAACAAGTGGCTGGGCGGTCACGACAAGCTCACCAACCGCGATCTTCTCCGCGTGGCGATAGACGCCGCACTTGAGAAAAAGCCGAAAGACTTTGACGCGCTTTTAGCGCTCTTGAAATCCTCCGGCTATACCGTTTCCCGAAAAGGCAGGCTGTCGCTTCGGCATGAAAATCAGAAAAAGAGCATCCGTCTGGATTCCCTCGGCGAAGGATATTCCGAGCAGGAGCTCCGCGATGTTCTTGCAGGAGGCAAAACGCACAATCCGTTCGTTAAGAAGAAATACCCGAAACGAAAAGAGCGTACCACGCTGATCTCAGAAATCGAAGCGAAGCTCAATTCCGGGAAAGGCTACTGGTACGATCAGAAGATGAAGGTGGTCAAGCTCAAACAGATGGCCAAGACTTTTGTATATCTGGAAGAACAGGGCTTTGCCGATTTTGCCGCACTTTCAAATGCCGCCGCTGCCGCCGAGGAGAGATTCAATGAGCTGAAAGCGTCGATCAAGACGGCGGAAACGCGGATGAGCGAGATACAGACTTTGCGGACGCACATCATCAACTACTCCAAGACCCGCGAGGTTTACGCCGGATACCGCAAAGCCGGATACTCCAAAAAGTATCTTGCGGAGCATGAGAGCGACATCATACTTCACAAGGCGGCGAAGAAAGCCTTTGATGATTTCGGACTTAAAAAGCTCCCCACGGTCAAGAGCCTGAACGAAGAATTTGCACGGCTGCTGACCGAGAAAAAAGCGGCATACGCCGACTACCACAAGACACAGGAACAGATGCGCGAGCTTCTGATCCATAAGGCGAATGCCGCGTATCTGCTGGGACTGGAGGAACGAAAACAGCAGATCACAGAGCGCCAGCGGGAGGAAAAATAGCGATGGAACATCGCGTAGCCACAGATGAAATCTGTGTCAAACGGGGTATGGGGAAGCCCCATCAAGCAGTAGGCGGAGACTCGTCAGAGTCTCCGCCTGCTGTCTTTTGGCTCCAAAAGACCTTGCTTGCTACGGTATCTCCTTTTCTATCGCTACTACGGTAAAGACTATATTGTAGAGTATAGGAAACTGACCCCGTGTCCAAAGCCTTCTGAATTTCCCGAATTTCTCGGCGTATATCTTCAAGATTTCTATACCAGGCCAGAAAAGTATTCTGCGCGCCCCAGAATGACATCTCTCTGCTATCGGAAGCAAAAAGTGTGTATTTGGGACTGTTATTCCCGCCTCTGAACTCCTGTGAGCGCATAACTTTTGAAACGTCCATTATAACATTCTCATTTGGAGATGTTACTCTGATCATGCATGATCGACGGTTCTCCTGTGGATTGCTGTCGGGAACGCTTCCTGTCATCAAGCTGTCCAAAGAAATATTCAGTTTGTTTGACAAAATCAAGAGTTTTTCAACTTCAGGGTATCCTTCTCCGAGTTCCCATTTCGATACAGCCTGCCTGCTTACTCCGAGCATCTATGCCAACCCTTCCTGAGACAGTTGATTCTTCTTCCGAATCGCTTGTAGGTTTTCTGAAAAACTCATTTTTTCATCCTCCTGTTTGATAGGTTGATAGGATTATATCGCTTATTTGCGCATCCTTCCACCAACTGGAATTTGCATTTACGCAACTTGAAGTAGCTATTTGAGTTATATCCCTCATAACTTTGGCTTTCTTATCCCGTCTCCACAAAGCAAAAGATTATCCTTTTAATAAAGAACAATATTCTAACCCAAACAGGTTACAACTTCAAAAACCTACTCGGTAAAGACCACCCATTTTTCCAAACGGAAAGGCTTATAAATTTTTTCTAAAAACTTGTAACCTGTTTGTACCGATACCTCGTTGTATAAGTAAAAGGGTGATTCCAGAATTATTCGCTCTTTTTAGCAACAGTATTAAACAATGCTTACAAGGAGGAAAAACAAATGTTCAAAAGAAAGACAAGCATATTCTGTTTGCTGATCGCCGTCTTGATGATGGTATCAGCATCAACGGCAGCGATGGCTGCCTCACCGTATGAAACACGGTACAACAACACCGTGATGGCAAGCAGCGTTGCATCCATTTCCGACAGCGGACTACTTACGGTAGACAACCAGTTTCAAGGAATCCGCGGAAAAACAACCAAAGGCGAAATCACTACTTATGTTGAGAAAAGAACACTTGGCTTTTTCTGGACGCGAGTTGATATTGGACAGCCCAATAATCAATGGGTCGATGTCGTATATGATTATTTATATGACGGAACCCATACATTCCAGTTAAGCAATCAAGGGACATATCGTATCACGGTCGTTTATGTCATTTCTGGATCTGGCGGGGATGCTGACACCATCAGGCAGACCATGACAAAGACGTATTAAAACTAACGGTTCTGGTACGCTTTCTATGAGAGGTGATGCCGATGCAATGAGATGAATACATTGTTTTCGCATAATAACAATTAACAAACAAAAAGCCATTGTTCAATTAACAACAAGGAGGTTTATTTCAATGAAAAGATTTCTTTCATTAGTACTTGCTCTGATAATGATTTGCTCATTATCAGTAACTGCGTTCGCAGACAGTCCAAATCCGGACAATCAAAACTCTGGAGGCATTCCGCTTTCGGAAGAGATTATAGAGCAAATTGCCATTGAGTGGGCAGCATCCACTAATCCAGAAGTGGACATACAGGTAAGTGATGTCATTAAACTGTATGGATATGATAACAATTTATGTGGTGCGTCCGTTAGCTATGTTTCAAACGGAACGCCATATGGCTATGTTGTGCTTGACTTCTCTACGGACTGCATTGTAACGGAATATGTTATCGAAGAAGGTGCTCACAACATTTGTGACGCTATCCTCGAAAACGCAGGTGTTGAGATCTCTGTTAGAGCCAATATTGAGCAGACAGCAAAAATCTACAGAACAACTCCCTTTAATTATGCGGTTTCTTTAGAAGTAAATGGTGTTAAAAGCTTTTATGATTCGCAGAAGGGCAATATTTCGATACAAGAGTTTAATGCCGAAAGAGATATTTATGATGCTGGAAAACAATCTCGCACTACACCTGTAGGACATTGGGGAGACATAATTATAGGCTCTATTCCGTCCGGATATACTACAGTAGATAGTTTATCTAAGTTATCCACAACGTCATCTCTGACAGAAGCAGAGATTGAGCGAGATGTAAAAAAATATGCTTGTGTTGTTCAGGCGATGGCTAATGTTGCAAAACAAAGCGGGTTATTAAAAAACAACAGCATTGTAGACACCTACAACTATCTTAGGGACAAATCTGGCACAACCGTCGATAAGGTGGAAAATGGAATCACCTATGGTTCTACCAAATTCAACAAGATGGGTTCTTCTCTGGTAGCATTGGCAAAATCCTTAGGGAAGAAAAACAGTTCGTATTCAAACAGTTCATCGCCCACATATGACACATTTAAAAATGCTGTTTCGGCTGGAAAATCATCTATTTTTGCGGCTGGTGTAGAATATACCGATGGAACGCGAGTAGGACATGCCGTATCAGTAGTTGGAAACCGTTCTGCGAAAGACAGCAGCGGCAAGTTATATCAATATATCTATATTGCTGATGGGTGGTATAGCACACTAAGGTATATTTGCATAAGCGATACGCAGTATTTCAAAGATACTTACAGCACAGTATTAACTTTTAAATAGGAGGGATCATGACTAGGGCTAAATCCTTCCCCAAGAAAATGCTGGTAGTTTCCTTGCTACTGGTCGTAATGGTAGGAGTGATTATAATTGCGGTAACAAATCGAGAGCGTAATGGAGGTCAAGAGAGCGGCCATGGTACACGCCTTATAGTCGACAAGGCCGTAATTGTAGATATTCCATCCAACAATTGTGTCGTTGTTGAAATCATGAATGAAACAGAGCACGAAAAGAATGAATATTCTTTGAGTAATGGGGATGTTGTTTCTGCGTTTTTTTCGGAGGATAACCAAAGAGCCATTGATCTCATAGGTAAACTCCAAGTTGGAAGCATCGTTAACATATCTCGATATGACAATACAAAACCGCAAAACACAACACCATATATAACCTTGAAATGCACCGGCATAGATATATATGATGACAAAGGTGAAACAATCGTTGAGTATTTTTAGAACCACATAATACGCAAGAGTCAACTACCAGATATTTATTACCATCTGTACCTATATGGCTATTAAACGGGTTTGGATGATATCTCAAAGGTGGCATTGCCACCTTTGAGCTTACCTCATGGAGCGAAAACGATAATGAAATACGTATCTTTATCCTCTGATGATTGTATTGTTTGGGCTGGGACTGTTAAAACTGCTGCTCCCAGTTTTAGAATAAATACAGAGTGGGCGGCGTGGGATGCAAATGAGAAAAACAAAGCTTCTATACAGAGAGATGTACCATAGCAAGAAGAATAGCAAAAAAGCACTCATTTGGGCACTATTCGGAATATACTGTGTTGCGGTATTCATCATGCTTTTTATGAGAAAAAGATTTGATATTGGATTGCCATACTGGGAACAGGTGAAAATGAGCATAAATCTTGTTCCTTTCAGAACAATTTACGGCAGCGTCTATATAATTGTTCATAGAACAAATCCGTATCTGATACCTCATGAGATTATCAGTCTTTTGGGGAATTTCGCGTTATTTATGCCATTTGGTTATTTCATCCCGCGATTGTTTGGGAGATATAGGGTGTTCGTTAAGTTTATCTTGCTTACTTTTGCGGTTCTGCTATCCATTGAGATACTTCAAGTTTTAACACTACGAGGAAGTTTTGATGTGGATGACATCCTATTAAACCTTGCCGGGGCTGTTATCGGCTTTTTTATAGAGGGAATAGTGACGTCCAAAAATCGGAGGGATGCTGCAGGCTGACAACTTGCAGCATCCCTCCATTGATTGTTACACCTCGTTTTTATTGTCTTTGAACCGTGCCTACCAGATCAATAATATAATCTATGTCATAGTCACCGTAAATGGTAAGATGGAAAGCATACGAATCTTGCAACCATATCGCAACCGTGCAGTCGTCAGATTCATAGACCGAAACATTTGTGCCGGATAGATCAATTTCAGAGAGTTCCCCATTTTCGTTATCGAGGAAAATGGAGTAATCCTCTGCTATACTCTGCGTCAGTATTATTTGATCACCGTTGGCCTTTTGATAACTCACGATATATCTTGCGTTGCTTTCCTTTCTGCTGATTTCGGTAAACCCATCGGGTAACGCTGTAAACCCATATTGTTCTGAGAGTTTATTGCGCCCCCCATCATCCGTAAAAAGACGAATACAGTTATTGTAAGTTTCTTTGATGAAGCCAACGACAGCAGCTCGCACCGACGGTATGCTGCACGCTGTCAGAGTGATTATCAAAAGCGAAGCCATGATTACAGCGAATCTTTTCGGCGCTGTACTCGTCATTCGCCAAAATCTGTTTTTCTCCGCTTTTGTGAGTTTATCCATCTTGCGCAAAAAGCCGTTAGAAAATGTATGCGGAATCTCTGCCTCGTGCAAAGGGATGTTAGAAAACTCGCCGGATATGACTTCTCGAAGCGCCCTATTAAAACTATTCTCTACCATAATTACTTTCTCCCCCGAATAACTGTGCATAAAGGATCTTCTTTCCGCGTACAAGTCGTTGTTTTACAGTAGAAACTTTGCAATCCATCAATTTAGCTACCTCCGGCACAGATAAGTCCATCACAAAATGATAGTACATAACCTCTCTATAAATATCTTTCAGTGATGTAATTGCTGATACGATCCGCTCATATTCAATGTTATTGCAGATTTTTTCAACAAAAGCATCATCCGTCAAGTCAACTACATCAGGTACAACCGCCTCAAGCTCCGCATCCGCAGCAATCCGCTCACGCCGGTGTTTACGCAAATGATCCAGCGCGGTATGTTTTGTCGCTTTCAGCAGATAGTTTCTTAAATCCGTGTCTTTTTCGATCTTGCTGATCCTTGCCATGTGCTTTTTGGCAATTTTCAGAAAAACATCATGGACGATATCTTCGGCGTCGGAATCGTTGCCAAGCACAGAACGAGCAACAAGAAGCATCTGCTTTCGGTAGTTCAGGTATATTTCTTCAAATAGACGGCGATGCGCTTCGTCATCTATAAAGCTCATGTAAAGCGCGAGCATTGGCGCTCCTTTCTGAACCTTTATGAGCTTTCAATTAAACAACGGTTGAAAGCTCATAACAGGTTACAACTTAAAGATCAAGAATTTTATTTGTAAAGGATTCCCACTTGTACCATCTACCTTTTTGCTGCAAAAGGTACTCTTTACCCCGAGCAGTTGCTTTATAGAATTTGTGCTCTCTGCCGGACAGACAAGCGGTTCTCGACGACAAATATCCTCTATTTTCCATCGTCGCCAGTAACGGGTATAGAGTGCCGGTTTTTAATTCAAACTCTGCTTCGGTACAGTGTTCAGCAAATTTCTTTATAATCTGAAAACCGTACATTTCTTCTTTGCTTAAAAGATGCAGAATCAAGAAATCAAATCGTCCTCTCATTGTGGGCTTGGCCTCCTTTGCTTTTCAATAGATTATCGACAGTAGCAATTATACTATAATATGCTCCAAATTTCAACTCGAATAATATACTTTGCTTGAAATTGTAACCTGTTTGAGGCTGTAAAGCGTTTATAAAGTAAAAGGGGTTTTTAAGTGCTTTGTCTAAACACAAAAACTCCTAAAGGAAAGGGTGTAACCTGTTTAGCGGTTTGCACCGTTGTATATGTAGAAGCAAAAGGAACGGCAGTTAGTGAGAGGAGGTGGTGCTATGATTGCAGAGCTGCCACACACGGATTTGAACAGTAGATTGATCTGTTTCTGTCCGTGTAATGTTTTCTATAAGGGGCTTTTGAAAAGTGCGTTAATTTGAAAGGAGAGTTTTATGCGCAAATTATCTCAGAAAATTGTTGCCTTGTTTGTTTCTGTAGTGATGGTACTATCTTTTTCATTAACATCCTATGCTGCGACGTCAAACGTTGATAGAACTGTTACAATATCAGGAATAACGTATGCTATTGAAAAAAGCGAAAACGGCGTTGTGACAGTGACTGATAAAGACACTGGTGGTGTTGCTGTCTTTAACAAAAACACAGGCATACTTACTGTTAAGGAAAGGCCGGATTCAAAAGAAGTAGTAATTAACATTAATGACCTAATTAACAATGCTTCAAAAGGATCCAACAGCTCAAGCGACAATAAGTATGCCTATTCAAATTATCTTAAATACTATAATGGAAAGCCCTACACATTTTGGCAAATTCAGATTCCAGATCAAATAAAGTATACTTACGAAAAAAACAATGCCACAAACCTTTATAATTTCCAATCAAATGTAGATACGATGCGTAGTGCGCAAGATGCTATTGGATGGGCTTGGGGTGCAACTGGGTTATCAATTGTTCTTGGCATTATAGCTATAACGCTTGTAGGTGCATTGGCAGCAGCAATTTTGGCAGTAGCAAGCGTTCTCTCTGGGGGTCCTGGTATTTATGAATTAATCAATTATTCAACTACGATTAAGAATTGTCAGACCAACTGTGTAACCTACTTTAATAGCGTTGTTCCCGTATCAATTCCTTGATTTCACAACAAAGATTCAATGAAATTTCGAAAAATAAGGAGGATTTCTATTATGTCAAAAATTATAACAAGGGTTTTATCGGTTCTTCTCATAGTGGTAATGGCATTTCCAAACGTTGCGTTTGCCTCAGATCAAGGAAATGGTCAGACCGAACAGTATTCAGAAGTAATATCCATTCAAGCAAGCGAGACTGTGGGTCCAGATACCAAATATCCTGAATCTTTGTCAAAAGCGCCTAATTATAGCGACTTTTCGACTAAACTTGAAATAATTGACTATATTCAAAACGGTCCTAAATCCTTTTTTGCTGGCTGTGATACAATTACAGCCGATGAGCTTCTGGCAAAATCACAATATGTTTTTACCACCTAAGCGGGGGATGTAACTGGGACGTTCACGTCGGCGCGTTTAGATACAGGAACCCCAGGTGTAACATGGGATTATACAGTAAACTATACAATCACGCCTATGCCAAGTGGAACTGGTTGGTATTTCAAAAGTGTCAGTTGTACAGTTAGCGCCTATAAAGGTTTTTTGTTTTATACATGGGCAACAGTAGGCTTGTTAGAATTCACAAGTGCAACTTATACCCTATCACCATCCACTCGCCCCACTTCTATTACCCTGAATATGACATTGCAGTTCCAAATATGGACAGATGCAACAGGCCCCAATCCCGTAACATATTCAGAAAGCCATAGCCACACGACAAAAGTAAGCAATATTTACAACTAAAAAGCACAAGAATTGTTATGAAGTATAAAACATTTACAATCATTTCGATCTTGGTTTTAGTTGTTGCTGGGTGCTCTACTTTGTTTACTTCTAAAATGATAGTCAAGGGAATAACCGATAACATTTTGTGCAGCAAAGTATACACAATCTTGGTGATTTCTGGTTTTTTGACAATCATTGCGCTTATTTGTATTGTTATTCGCGCCATGTTACTTTTACATGAGCATCTGAATAAATGAGCGATAATAGGAGACCTATGGGACAATCTATCTGGAGAAATTGAAGTAGTTTCACCCTGAAGCATTACCGAGGATAACCATTTTCAAGGTTTACTTGGCTGAACAATATCCTCAAAAAGTTCTTTCTTTTGTTGGCTGGCATTTGAATGGATTTGCTTCTTGACCGTGCCTGTGTCAAATGCGAGAGTCGCCACCCTCCGCTCTCGCGTCCTCCTGCTCCTCGTTTGCAGTGCAGGTTGCTTATGTACAAGCAATCTGCACTGTAAGGAGGACGAACAATTTAGGAAATATTCAAGAAGTTCACGAGGAGATTGTTATGCTCTCCCTTTGGTACTTTTGTAATCTGTTTGGGTCAGTTATGCGTTGTATTTACAAAAGGACGCTTTACAAAAACCATAAATGTGTGAGGTGCAGCATGAAGAAACGGTCTGTTTTAATTCTTGTAATGGCAATTGTAATCCTCGGATATGTTGCGATTGTTTTGATTGTTCACGAGAATCATCGGCAACGCTGCAATAAAGATCAATGGAAAAGCATAAAGGAGATCAGCGATATTGCTGACTTCTTTGACGCCCCGATCACTGAGATGACTTTGCGGGAGGGAGTTACGTCTGCCGAGTGGGCGGTGTTCAGCGACGACGATCTTATCGCAGATTGGAACTTCTTTTTTGATAATACTGAAGTCAAATGCGAAGGCAGAGCATCCAAAGACAGCGACGCCTGTGGGATGTTTGTGACAGCTATCAACGCCGACGGCGATACGCTCGTCTTTGTTGCCTATTATGATTCATCAGGAGCGTGCAAGATAGATATTGGCGGGACAGCATTTATAACAAAGGAATCCCCCGGTCTTCCGTTCAAGAGTACATATTGGAGAGCGATTGAACGTCACGGAATCACCACACCGTGGGATTAAGCTTTGAATTTTTGATGAGCAGTTTTTTCAAGAAATTTGTAACCGGTTATTGCTTGAAGATCGTTGTGTATGTAAGAGCTGTTCTATGGGAACAGCAAATAATGCGAGGAGGTGATGTGTATGCTTGTTCCCTGTTAGGTTTTTTCAATTATTCACAAACCTGAAAGGAGGCCCGAAAATGAAGAAGACACTTTCTTTCCTGTTGACGTTGGTCATGTGTGTTTCTATCATGCCAACCATTGCATCTGCTTCATCTGAGACTGGCCGTATGCAAGATGAGTATGATCCTGAAACCGGCTATACTACTATCACCACTGATGACTATATTGCAGTTGTACCCAAAGGCGGCATCGTGGAGTATTCGTCGGACAACAAGAATCTCTGTGCAGACGAGGTGTTGAAAACAACAACCTACTCCAACGAGGATTCGATTGTTCCTTTTGATTATCAAGCAACAGTTAGAGAGATGTATGAATACGTTCTCAAAACCAATGCTGATATGGACCCGTCTTCTGCAATGGAGATAGCGCAAAAACTCGCTGCCAATATTGAAGCTGCGAGAAATGCGTCCATTTATGGCAATATGAGAGGTATAACCTCATATGTTACAGAAACAGGAGCGACGGTTGTAGACTTGGGCTGCATACAAGACGGAAAATTAGTTCCCTCTGATGCTTTAAGATATGTCCCCGATTCGCGTACCAGAATCATAAGCGAAGGTTGGAGTGTCAATCCCCATGTTGATAGCAGTGTGTTGAACTGCAGATATGTTGTTCCCTGGAATGGCTTGGATCTTTACAAATCAAGCGATAGTGGCTCGATGACTTTTTCAAACGAAATATCCACATCGCAGACAGTTGGATTTAGCGCATCAGGTGGAATAAGTGTTTATGATGCTGTAAAGTTTGGTCTGACTGTCACCAGCAGTAACACAGTAACTGCAAAAATCAGTAAGGGTTTTACGCTTAATGTTTCTGCATGGAAGAAACACATGATGCGCCCCTATATCTACTACTATAACGACACTTACAAAGGAACGTACGAGTATTATTGCCATAACTTCTTTGATAATCATTACTTCTATGTATATGAAGATCGAAGTGCTGAAAACAAATATGATATCGAACATGGCGTTCGATCATGGGTTCGGGAGAACACAGCACATAATCCAAACGCCTCTTCACCAATCCCTCCCACCAATTGGGAATGGTGAGAATTCTGATCAATGGCTTGAGAGGGCATGCCCTCTCAAGCTTAAGATGGTTATTCACGAAAAAAGGTTGGGCATTTACTGTGCTATGATTGCAAAGAGGCCGGCACACGGATTTGAACAATCCTCAAAAAGTTCTTTCTTTTGGTAGCTGGCATTTGAACGGATTTGCTTCTTGACCGTTCCTGTGTCAAATGCGAGAGTCGCCCCCTCCGCTCTCGCGTCCTCCTGCTCCTCGTTTACAGTGCAGGTTGCTTGGGTACAAGCAATCTGCACTGTAAGGAGGACGAACAATTTAGGAAATGTTCAAGAAGTTCACGAGGAGATTGTTATGCTCTCCCTGATGAATGCATTGTTATGGAGGACAATATGGCTCTCACAAACCGCATACTCATCACATTCAAATATCTTTGGGAGACCACGGACGAATCCCATCCAGTTTCGCTTGCGGACATTTCCGCGTTTTTGAAGCAGCATGAGATTACCGCCGATCCGAGAACGCTCCGCAGAGACATCGAACAACTAATAGAGTTCGGTGTGGATATTGTCAAAGACCGCAGGGTTCAGAATCTCTACCATGTGGCGACCCGGCATTTTGAAGCGCCGGAGGTCAAGCTGCTGATCGATGCCGTTCAGTCAGCCCGGTTTATCACGCCCCGCAAAAGCAATGCACTGGTAAACAGGCTTTCGTCCTTCGTGGCTCCCGGCGATACAGCCCTTTTGAAAAGGCATCTCTATATCGACAGCCGTTCCAAAGCCACCAACGAGAGCATTTATCTGAATGTAGACCGCATCCAAACCGCCATAACGGAACATAAGAGAATCTCCTTCTGCTATTTCGACTATTCTCCTTCCAAGGAGCGGGTTCTTCGGCATGGCGGACAAGTCTACTCGGTCTCCCCGTTCGCCATGCTCTGGAACAACGATACATATTATCTCGTTGGTTTTCACGATCATAGGCAGCAGATCACAAAGTTCCGCGTTGACCGCATCGTTCAGATGGAGATTACGGATGAAGCCGCTGTGAAAAGGCCAAAGGACTTTGATGTATCGGAATTCTTCACGCAGGAGTTTTCCATGCTAAACGGCAAGGAATGTATGGTGACGCTGCTGTGCGAGAACATCCTGATGAACAGTATTATCGACCGCTTCGGGGAGGATGTTCCGGTGCAGACCGTCGATGCAGCTCATTTCAGCGCACAGGTAACGGTCGATCTCAGCAGCAACTTCTACGGTTGGGTGTTTGCCTCTGCCGGAAAGATGAAGATCGCAGAACCGCAGGAAGCAGTAGAAGGCTTTCGCAAGATGCTGGAGAGCTTCGGGGAGTAGCTGCCAAGCCTGAGAACATGAGAAATATGAATTTTCGCAGAAGGTGTGCATCTGATTGCGCACCTTCTTTTTGCCCTATTGCCTTTCATCAGGTTTTGAGTATAATAAGACTATCAAGAACGATTGTTCCAGATAGGAGCTGATGACGCATGAGAAGCAAGAGCCTGGAGCTTATGCTCCGCATCAAGGATTTTATTGAGAGCTACTATGAGCGATATTCTTCTACTCCTACCGTCCGGGAGATTTCCGCTTCTATGAAGATAGCGGTATCCTCCGCCCACAGATACCTTGTGGCTATGGCGGAAAAGGGTATGGTGTCCTATGAAAACGGCGTTCTTTCTACGCCTAAAATCGAGATGATGAGCCCGGAGGTCAGACCTGCTGCTATTGTCGGTTCTATCCCCTGCGGTACGCCGGAGGAACGCGAGGCACAGATCGAGGAATATCTTCCGTTGTCCGTATCGGTCTTCGGCAATGGCAGCTTCTATGCGCTCCGCGCATCCGGGAATTCGATGATCGAAGCGCAGATAAATGACGGAGACCTTGTTATCATCAGGGAGCAGCAGACCGCCAACATCGGAGAAATTGTCGTTGCCCTCACTGATGAAGACGAGAACACGCTGAAACGGCTCCGCTTTGATGAGGATAGGCAAAGCTATTATCTCCATCCTGAAAATAAGGACATGGAAGACATTTACGTTTCAAATCTTCGCGTACAGGGCGTTGCCACCCATGTGATCAAAGCCCTTTGAGGAGGTGCCGCCCATGGAAAAGAAATATGTATCCGTCAATATAGACGTGGACAAGGACGGTGTAATTCGCCCTCTTAGGATTCTTTGTGATGACGGAAGGCAATGGGAAGTTACCAAGGTGCTTCATACCTGTACCGCTTCCCACCATGAGTTTGAAGGAATTCGCTACACCATTATAGTTGGTCGTGCGGTGAAATATTTGTATCGGGACGGACAGCGCTGGTATGTCGGTCTGTCCCCGTAGGAGGTACATGTGCGCCATGAGGATATTTTCATATGATGAGATTGACGAATTGGGAGAAGGCTTGATTCGTCAATACCTCGGAGCAGACGCCGAGCGAACCTGCTGCGTCGATATTGAAGGGTTCGCAACAGAATACTTGAAGCTGCCGCTTCTTTACCGCAGCTTTGCCGAACAGGATACCGATAAGATTGGTTTCATCGCAGACGGCATAACGCCGCTTCGCATTCATGAGGACGGAACATCCTGCCTCTGTGTTTTCCCGAAAGGAACAATCGTCATAGAACGGTCTCTTCGCAGAGAGAACGAGAGCGGTAGACGCAGGTTCACCATCAGCCATGAGTGCGCCCACTATCTCATGGATAAGACGATTCCCGCCGCTGCTTTCCATCGGGAGTTTGACGGTGAGCGAGATTATACACCGGAGGATTTCAGAAACCTTTTCAGCTTCCATGAAACGCTGATCGACCGGATGGGTGCGGCGCTCCTGATGCCGCGCTTTATGGTACGCAATGTAGTTGCCATGCACGGCTGCGCCGGAGGCATCCCCGTATTCGGTGACAGAGTTATGAGGACAACGGACAAGCTGAGGATCAAGCAGATGGCAAACACCATGGGCGTTTCCTTTTCCGCTTTCCTGATCCGCCTGCGGGAGTTGGGGTATCTGAGCCGCCGTCCTCTGTATGAGTTCATCACGGAGGAAATGGGCTTAGGATAGGACGGTGAGCAGAGATGGGACAAATCACTGCTAACACCCGGAAGCTACCCGCAGAGGTATCCCGTAAACTGACGGCATCCCAAAAGGAGACCGTTACACTGACCCTTCGGGAAATCCGCTGCCCGTATTGCGACTTTCTCGTAGAAAAGGTTTTCTCCGATGTCGCGGGCCACAAAATGGTCTACTGCCGAAAATGCAAAGTGGAATATCCCATCAACCTGGGATACTTCCGAAGAATGAAAAACAGACAGGCAGCCCGTCTCCTGCTCTCCGCAAGGACGAGGCAGAAACGATAAACTGAATACACCAACTTACTTTTAATCGAGCAAGCGGAGAGAATCAGCTTCGTCTGAGGAGACTGCCAAGCGCCGTACAAAGTCGGATTGATTTACAGCATCGCTGTATCAGTCTGCTTTGACGGCGCTTTTTTTGTCGCTCGATTAAACTTTGTACAGCGTTAAAAGTCCTTTTCCGGCTTGTCTCGGGAAAGGACTTTTATGTTATACCGCTGGCTTTGCTATATCGCCAAATATCCGTAATCTCCGAATTTTTGACTTTCACCCAAATTCAAAAATTCAAAGGAGATTACGACATGAAAACATTACGCGAGTTCGACTACGACCTTTGGGCGGTCATGGACAACGGAAAGAAACGGTATTTTGCCAGAATCAAGGCAACCGGAGAAGAAACGGAAATCAGTCTTGAGGTAATGCGTCTGCTTCTCAGTCAGGAAAAACAGATGCGCCGTGAATATGCAAAACTGAAGAACTTCGGAACGGTGCTGAGCCTCGACTATGTTCGCAACGAGGAGGATGTGGACGAGTCTGCGTGGCTGCTCGATCCTCGGCAGAATATCGAAAATGATCTTTTCTGGGAAGATTTGAAAGACGATTTCTGCAAGCTGCTGACAGACATTCAGCTTTCGATTTTCGACGAATGTCTCATTGGAGGGAAAAGCCAGGCAGCGTATGCCGCAGCTCATGGCGTTACGTTCCAAATGGTCAGTAAGCACATCCAGGCAATCAGAAAAAAAGCAAAAAAATTTTTGGCTGATGGTTGAGAAAGCTCAAAAAAATGTCCATTGAAAAGTGAGAGGACAATCTCACCGCGAGGGATATGGAGATTCGGTTTTCTCAGAGCTACACAGCTCAGGGCACTTTGAAAACTGAATATCCAGGCATCAGGTACGTTCCTGTTGTTCACGAGCCACGGCAGGCGGAGCGCCACGACCTCGTCGGAGCAAGCTGCGTATCTTTCGCTTCCACGCAAGCGTGAAAGCTCAATCACTACGCTGCTCATCCTCTCCCCGCAAAGTCTTTTGACTTTGTGGGGTACCCAAACGAGCGAGCGATAAATCCGAAACCTGCGAGAGCCGGATTGCTACCGGCTTGGCCATGACTGACACAGGGTTAATGATACTTCCGTAATTCGCGGCCCGGCCACAATGAAGGCGGGGAGGTTAGAGTCCTATGGAGCGGTGCAGCATACCGCCGCCTGATGTTCTCCCTGGCTCTCGGGGTGTCGAGGACAAATTGAGAGCCGTACATACCTGAAATAAATCAATTCCGATAAACAGGAGATCGCAAAATGAACTATCAGGACAGATACAACAGTGAGCGGTATCTCGACATGACCGCTTATCTGGCTTTACGAAATATTGAACGAAAAGAACGGAGGAATCGCATGAGAGATGACTGGATTTACCGCAGAGGCGATGTGTACCTTGCCAATCTCGATCCCTACATAGGCTCGGAGCAAGGTGGGACACGTCCGGTGGTTGTCTTGCAGAACAACACCGGCAACTTCTACTGCCCCACGCTAATCATCGCGCCTATCACCTCCAAGGGCGACAAAAAGAGATCGCTGCCCACCCACTACTATGCGGAATACATTCACGGTCTGGAGGTTCCGGGCATTGTGCTTTTAGAGCAAATCAAGACCATCGACAAGCGGCGCATACAGAAATATATGGGAAGGATGTCCCGACAGCAGATGGACGAGATTGGAGAAGCCATTGAAGCGGCGCTTGGCTTATACGTCCCTGAAGAAATGGAGGCTCCATGATGAACCCTATATTGACCATTGATCCGGAGTTTGAAGCGAAATGCCCGCCGCTGACCGAGGACGAGCTCTCTCAGCTTGAAGAAAACATCCTTGAGGAAGGACTTGTGCTCATGCCGCTCATCGTGTGGAACAACACGATTGTGGACGGGCATAACCGCTACCGTATCGCACTGGAGCATCCGGGAATTGAGTTCCGCGTCCATGAAAAGAACTTCAATAGTAAATATGAAGCTCTTTCCTGGATTTGCAAGAATCAGCTCGGACGAAGAAACCTCACGCCCCAGCAGAAGAAATATCTGATTGGACAGCGGTACGCTGCCGAGAAACAGGCTCATGGAGCATCGGATGGTTTCAGGGGCAATCAACACTCGGATACGGTAAGAGGCCAAAAAGACCTCTTACCAGAAGCGGAGCCATTTGATAAGTCAAATAAGACGCGGAAGATGATTGCTTCGGAAACCGGCACAAGTGAAAGCTATGTTAAGCGGGCAGATCAGTATGCCAAAGGAGTGGATGCTGCCGAAGAAGTTCTTCCAGGCATCAAGGCTGACTTGTTGCTCGGGAAGTTTAAGCCCAGGGAAACCGATGTAGCGGCTGTTGCCCGCGCATCCCCGGAAGAACGCCGGGAAAAGGCGGAACAGCTCAGGGTGATCCCGGAAAAGAAACCCAAAGCCGATAAGGAGTCTACCCGGAGCGGTGCAAAGCGCCAGCAAGAGGCTTATGCGACTATCGACAAAAGCTACGAAGATATGAAGGCCGCCAAGCGCGTCACAGAGGATTCGGCATTGGTAAGCCTGAGCTACACGGCGAAGAACATGGTGGAAACCTGCGATGTACTTTTTGACAATTTCCCCGGCTTATTGTCAAAGCCGGACTACAAGGCTCAGGTCATTGAAATCATGCAGGAGCCTAAACAATACATTCTCAAATTGGAAGGAGAAACAGACAATGAATAGCACTAAGACACTCTACAAGCTGATGAAAGTTAGCAGCCGGGATTTGGAGATTCCCGATGTGTACCAGCGCAAGCTGAACGCCGGGCGCGTGGCAAAGATTGTAGCCGGATTTGACGAGCGTATCGCCAACGAACCAAAGGTCAGTTTTCGTGACGGTCACTATTATGTGTTTGACGGGCAGCACACTATCATGGCGCGTAAGCACATGAACGGCGGCAACGATCTGCCGATTCTCTGCAAAGTGTATTACGGCATGACGGAAGCTGAGGAAGCCCTGCTGTTCGCCATGCAGACCGGCTATTCCGCAGCCCTGACGCCCAGCGCGAAGCTCCGTGCCAATCTTCACGGCGAGGACAAAGCATCGGGCGAGTTTTACGAAGCCACCGAGGACGCCGGCTTTCATGTAGGCTTTGAGCGCGGCGGCGGTGTCGGACGCATCATCTGCATCAATACCGCCTTTGCGGAGTTCAAGCGCGTCGGCGCAGAGATTTACAAGGAAGCGCTTACCATCCTGCTGGAGGCATGGGACGGTGATCCCGATTCCCTGAGAGCAGAGATCATTCAGGGCATTGTCCACTTCGTGGAGCTCTATCACGGCGAGTACGACCAAAACCGCCTGATTTACAGCCTGCGCAGCTATGAGCCCAATCTCATCTATGCAGCAGGCAAGGCCGAAAAGGAACTGCGCGGCGTAAAGCGCTACATCAACATCTTCTACCGCATCTACAACGGCAGACGCAAACACGACATTCTTCCCATGAAGTTTTAGGGGAAGTTTCATTATCCGATCAAGGTCGGAAACCATGGGGCTGTGCATTGTCACGGCCCTATTCTTCTGCCCTTGATTCATACGCATACATTCACTTTTTCAATCATAGGCATGGAATAAATCAAAATGAGGAGGTGTGGAATGAACGCATGTGTTTCATCTGATTTTGATATTCGCGCTGTTGACCGCAGCGCACTTGTAGACATCCGCGATGTGAAAGTCAACACCGCGCTTCCCAAGCGGGAGCGCATCCTGGATTTCATCCGTCAGATCGGTAATCCGTATTGCTACCGTTACGGGAAATATGTGGTCAAGGTCAGTTTTTCCGATACGGATATTTCATTGGAGGACAGGCTGGAGGCATATATCCGCACGAAAGCCTGACGCCCATTCGACATCCTCGACAGTCATTCGCTGTATAAGTACAATTCTTGGAGAAAGGAGATGGCACTATGAAAAACAATACCGAAACAAAAATCTGGAACGCCACTCTTTATCTCCGGCTGTCGAGGGACGATGGGGACAAAGAGGAATCCAACAGCATTACGGGACAGCGCGAACTGCTTCGTGACTTCATCCGAAACCGCCCGGAACTGCGGGAGTATGCCGTAAGGATCGACGACGGATTCACCGGTTCAAACTTTGAAAGACCTGATTTCAAAAAGATGATGGAGGATGTAAAGGAAGGCCGTACAAACTGCATTATTGTAAAAGACCTCTCGCGCTTTGGTCGTAACTATCTTGACGCAGGCGAATATATCGAGAAGATTTTCCCCTTTCTTGGTGTTCGCTTCATCGCCGTCAACGACAACTATGACAGTCTCGGCGAAAAGAGCGCTTCGGATGATCTGGTCATCCCATTCAAGAACCTTATCAACGAGGCATACTGCCGGGACATTTCCGTGAAAGTCCGCACACAGCTTGAAATCAAGCGCAAAAGCGGACAGTACATAGGCGCTTTTGCCGTGTATGGTTATATGAAGGACGAAACGGACAAAAACCGCCTTATTGTGGACGAATATGCCGCAGACATCGTGCGGGACATCTTCTCATGGAAGCTGGACGGCATGAGTCCGCAGGATATAGCCGTCCGACTGAATCAAAGCGGCATACTCTCGCCTATGGAGTACAAAAAGTCCCTTGGCATGAGGTTTGCCACTTCGTTCAAGGCAAACGCACAGGCGGCATGGTCGGCAAACTCCGTGCTGCGTATTTTGAAAAACCCGGTATATATCGGCGTTCTTACACAGGGAAAGGAAACGACCCCCAGCTACAAGGTGCGCAAGCGCATAATAAAGCCGGAAGACGAGTGGACGGTCATCCCGGACAGCCATGAACCGATTATCCGGCGTGAAGACTTTGAAAGCGTCCAGAAGGTGCTTACGCTGGACACCCGCCGAAGTCCAAACGACAGCAATGTACAGCTTTTCAGCGGAATGGTATTTTGCGGTGAATGTGGCGCAAGCATGGTTCGGAAAACCGTTCCCTCCGGGAATAAGAAGTACGTCTACTACGTCTGCTCAGCGCACAAGCAGGACAAGTCCTGCGCTTCCCACGGGATGCGCGATACAGCCCTTGAAGAAGTTGTTTTAGAGACGGTCAAGCAGTATATCCGCGATGTGATTGACCTTGACGATATTCTCTCCATGACGGATACCGCACCGCTGAGGACTGCCGAAGCGCAGAAGGTGCAGCGGCAGCTTGACAAAAAGCGTTCCGAGCATGAACGGCTTCAAAAGCTGCTTATGTCTCTCTACGAAAACCTCGCTGACGGCATCATCGACAGGGACGAATACGCAAAGCTAAAACAGAACTACGCCGGACGCGCTGCCGAGTGCGAAAAGCAAATGGACGCCCTGAAGGAATCCATTGTGCAGATTAAAGAGCAAGGCGGAGAACACCGGGAATGGATGATGCGGTTCAGAAAGCATCAGAATATCACGGAACTGGAACGCAGCATTGCCGTGGCGTTGATAGATCGTATTCTCATATACAAAGACAACCGTGTGGAAGTCCATTTCCGATTTGAGGATGAATTTGCATGGCAGATGGATATTCTCAGAAGATTACAAATACGGGAGGTGGTTTAAGTGGCAAGAACAAAACGCAAGATCAATCCGATTCTTCCTGAAGCGGAAGCTCCGGCACCGGCGCAAAAAAAATACCGTACCGCCGCTTATGTCCGCCTCTCCGTGGTGGACAGCGGCAAACCCGGCGCAGATACCATTGAAGGACAGAAAAACCTTCTGCTTCACTTCATAGAAAACGATCAGTCTCTAACGCTGTATGGGCTTTTCTGTGATAACGGGCGAACCGGCACGGATTTTGAGCGTCCCGAGTTTGAGAAGCTCATGGAAGCAGTCAAACACGGTGAAGTGGACTGCATTGTGGTCAAAGACCTCTCACGCTTCGGACGTAATTACAAGGAAACGGGTAACTATCTTGAACGCATTTTCCCATTCCTCGGAGTGCGCTTCATTGCTGTCAACGACGGTTTTGACACGCTCACCGCCGAGCGAGGCGCGGACGGGTATCTTGTTCCGCTGAAGAACCTCATTAACGAGGTTTACAGCAAAGATATTTCCAAAAAGTCAGGTTCCGCTTTAGCTACAAAGCAGACGAACGGAGACTTTATCGGCGCATGGGCTCCATACGGATACCGCAAGTGTGTAGATGATCCGCATAAGCTGGAGCCGGATGAAGCGACTGCTTCCGTCGTGCGGCAGATATTTCAGTGGCGCGCCGAGGGTATGAGCATTACACGGATAGCAAAGAAGCTCAACGATTCCGGCATCCCGTCCCCTTCTGCCTATCTCTACAATACCGGCGTATGCAAGACGGAAAAGTATAATGGTGCAATATGGCATATACAGGCAGTCAAGATTATTCTGACCCGCCAAGTATACATCGGGCACATGGTTCAGGGAACAAAACGGCAGTCCTTCTATGAAAACCGCAGGCAGTACAAAAAGCCGCAGGAAGAATGGGTTATCGTTGAGAACACGCATGAGCCGATCATCGACAGAGACACCTTTGAAAAGGTTCAGGAAATCATGCGGCAGAGGAACGAGGAATACTTTGAAAAACTCGGAAGATTCAGCTATCTGGAAACGACCGAAAACATCCTCAAAGGACTGATATACTGCGCAGACTGCAAACGCACGCTGGTACGGTACAAAAACGTGAGCCATAACAAGAAGCTGTGGTACACCTTCATCTGTCAGACACATTCAAACGATATAACGAGCTGTCCAAAGAAGAACATCCGTGAAGATGCGCTGATCCCCATGCTCATGCAGGCTATCCAAACGCAGATCGAGCTTGCCGCAGATATGGACGAGCTTGTGCGCAGGGTGAACAGTTTTCCCAAACACAGAAAGCGGACAGCCGATTTGCAAGGGCGGCTGGACAGCGCAAAGAAAGCACTCAAGCGCTATAACAATCTGTATGACAGCCTGTATCAGAACTATGTGGATAAGCTCATGACTGAGCAGGAGTACATCACGCTGAAAAGCCGTTACAGAGCCGAAGCGGAGGAAGCGGAACGGCTGATTGAAGCGCTCACCCGGCAGCAGGTGGAAGAATCCGAGCACACGCCGGAAAATCGCTTTCTGACGGCGTTCGGGAGTTTCAAAGGCGAGGATACTCTTACAAAGGAAATGGCGCAGGCACTTATCGAGCGCGTGTATGTTGACGGGAACAGCCATATTGAGATTATCTTCCGATACCGTGACGAATACAGAGCGCTTTGTACATATCTTGAGGGAAAGGAGAATGGCGCATGACTACTGCAATTTATCTTCGTATTTCAAGCGAAGATGTTGACTTGAAAACCGGCGAAAAAGACGAATCCGAAAGCATATCCAATCAGCGCCGCCTCCTTCGGGATTATGTAAGCGCTCACGCGGATTTATCCGGCTCTGAAATATTGGAATTTTGTGATGACGGTTGGAGTGGTACGAATTTCGAGCGTCCTGCAATAAAGGAGCTTTTAGAGCAGGTTAAGCGCGGAAAGATCAACTGTATTGTGGTCAAAGACCTATCCCGCTTCGGGCGTGATTACATCACCGTCGGAGACTACATCTCCCGCGTGTTCCCGTTCCTCGGAGTTCGCTTTATCTCCGTCAATGACGGCTTTGACAGCATCAATCCGCAGGACATAGACAGCCTTGATACATCGTTTCGGACGCTGATTTATGACCTGTACAGCCGCGATCTCTCCCGCAAGGTGAGAAGTGCGAGAAAAGCGAGAGCGGAACGCGGCGCGTTTCTCAGTCCATACGCTCCGTATGGGTATATAAAAGACCCGGAGGACAAGAATCATCTGCTTGTGGACGAGGAAGCTGCCTCCGTGATTCGGCGCATTTTTCAAAGAGCGGCGGACGGGCTAAAGACATGGGAAATCGCCGCAGAGCTCAATGGAGACGGTGTTATTTCTCCGAAAAACTACAAGATTGATGCGGGCTGCACAAGAACGCCATGGCGAAGCATTCAGAAAGACAATTTCTGGACGGCCAATTTGGTTGGAAAGTTTCTGCGGGACGAACGGTATATCGGCAAGGTAGTGTTCGGCAAACGGGTTCGGGACGCTGTGGGCAGAACCCACACGGTAAAAATCTCCCGCAATGACTGGATCGTTGTCTCCGACATGCATGAAGCGATTGTATCAGAAGCATTGTTTGAAGCGGCGCAGGCTTGCATGAGAGAGTATCGAGAGTGTGCATCACCGACTGACAGCGACAAGCCGCTAAAGAGGAAAGTGATCTGTGGCGTCTGCGGTCATGTTATGAAACGGGACGGCAGGAAAAACGCATCGTATTCCTGTGGAACAAGAAGGCTGAATACCAGATTTGACTGTCCAGATGAAAAAGTGCCAGAGGCTGATATTCTGGATGCTGTGATGGAAACGATTCAGGTGTATGCGCAATATGCGGTCAGCATTGACAGATTGTTAATAGCGAGGCAGAACCAGAGACAGCTTGACCGGAAGCAGGCGCAAAGACAGCTTCAATCGCTCCAAAGCAAAAAGGCGCAGCTCGACAAACGGCTGCAAGACCTTTATGAGCAGCTGGTGGAGGGTGAGCTTTCCCGTGAGAGTTTTGCCGCGCAGAAGAAAAGCATTACGGATCGGATGGAGGAAATATCCCGTACTATCTCTGAACTGGAGCGAAAGGCAAGCTCTGATGATAAAAACGACAACGCCTTGATCGAGAAGTTCAAAAGCTACGCTGGTATCACGGCTTTGACCAGAGAAATCTCCAATGACCTGTTGAAGTCCGTTACCATCTATCCGGATGGGTATATGGATATTCAACTGAACCTTGCAGATGAAATCAAGGAGCTAATGGAGACCCTGCGCCGCGAATCATGTACAGCGTGAAATTATTAGTCCTAACTATACAGCAGCCGACGAGGGCTTTTCCGGCGGCAATCTGGAGCGCCCGCAGTTCAAGAAGATGATGAAGGACTCGCAGAAGATTGAATTTGCCGCCATCATTGTCTACCGCCTCGACCGCATCAGCCGCAACATCGGCGACTTTGCCAAGCTCATCG
>ERZ827108.844-NODE-844-length-47099-cov-5.234546_pt1 | contig 47099 bp, 34 predicted proteins | sample MGYA00519921_ERZ827108 | MGnify/ENA primary metagenome ERZ827108 (study PRJEB31778, sample SAMEA3449258) | human gut metagenome | biome: human gut; feature: human-associated habitat; material: faeces | place: United Kingdom | collected 2010/2012 ...
AGCTTTGTGCCCGTTAATCATGATCAATTCCTACGTGTCCGCTGAATAGTTACAACCTTGATTATAATAATCTAACAAATGTTAATTCCATTTGTTGAATCGGGGCAGTAGGGTCCTTAAGGGCCTTAATGACTCTAAAGACCCTAAGAGCCCTATGGGTGCTCGAAGTGCTGGTAGTCCTTCAGGGTGCGCCAGGAGCCGCCCCAGCGGAAACCAGCCTGACGGAACAGACGGCAGGCCAGGTCGTTCCGGTCAATCTTGCAGGGGATGTCCCGACGCTTGTCGCGGTCGAAGGCATATTTGCGTCCAGCTGCGGGGACCACCCTCCAGGTACCGTCCGGCAGACGCTTCACATATGGATTGTAGAGCGTGTTGATGTCTACGGCCAGTCCCAGTCCATGCTTGGAGATCTCGGTCTTGGAGCCTGTCTTGTAGCGGAAATTGAACGCCGAGGTGTTGTTGGCGCTCATCGACTTCTCGTCATCGGCATCGTAATTGTCTATAAGCACCATCCGGTCTATTCGGTATCCGGCGTCGTACAACTGGCGGAATATCTTCAGCACCTTGCCGGCGATGCGTGCGTTCACCACCATCTCGCCGCGCTGCGGCTTTCCATTGGCATTGCGGTGAAGCATCTTCAGGTAGCGGAAGTCCGAACGTTTCAACGGACAGTTCGCTTTCCACGACTTCCCCTGCATACGCTTGAACACCGCGTCGCTGATCGGCTCCGACCGGAACCAGTCTTCCGTTCTTCGTACGGATGCCTCATCCACGACTGTCCCGGCCACCCAAACCTCGGAGGCATTGTCCTTGGCCTGCGGAGGCATCGCGCATGTCCACAGACAGGCGATGACGCTTATCAGTAAAATCCATTTTCGTAACACATAACTTTAACGCAAATCCTGCCGCCAGTGTTGTGGCACCCCGTAAAGTTTGGGCCAGGTCTCGTTCCTTAACGCCTGAATCTTCAATTCTGCTTGCGATAGGTAAACGCGGCAAGCAGCAACATTCCGGCCGCGAAGGCTGTCAGGGCGCCGAACTGCGGCAGGAGTTCCGACATTGTAGTTCCCTTCAGGTACACCGCACGCATTATCTCGATGAAATAGCGCGGTGGAACCATGTAGGTGATATACTGCGCCCACTGCGGCATGCTGCTGATTGGCGTGAACAGCCCCGCCATCAGCTGGAAGATCATAATGAAGGCGAACATCAGGAAGATGCTCTGCATTATCGTGGCCGACTTGTTGGAGATGAACACCCCCAGTCCCGACATGACCAGCGAGAACAGCAGCGTGGCCAGATAGATGCTCCATATCGGTCCCTGCGGCGACAGACCGTACACCGCCCAGCCGATCACCATGCCGATAGTGACGATCACGACTCCGGCCACCCAGAATGGAATCAGTTTTGACAGGACGAAAGTCATCTTCGACACCGGGGTCACGTTCATCGCCTCGATGGTGCCGGTCTGCTTCTCGTTCACGATGTTGATGGCCGGAAGGAACCCGCAGATTATGATGACCAGCACCACCATCAGGCCCGGGATCATGTAGTTCTTGAAATTCAGCGTCAGATTGTACTTGTACACCACGCTTATGTCGGACTCCGGCACAGGCATCCCCTCCTCGGCGCGGTAGGCCCGGATCGTTCCGGCCACGGACTGCGTGGCGTATTGAGAGCCCAGGACGCCCTTGGTGGCGTTAACGCCGTTGGCCGACACGTCGATCCTGGGATTTCCGGTCACAAGGTCACGTGAGAAATGCCGCGGTATATCCACGATCACGTCCGTCTCGCCGCTGCGGATCTGCTCCATCGCCTCGCCGAAAGTAGTCACCACTCCCCGCACGGTCATCTGCTCCGACGCATCGATGTCGCTCCATATCCGCCGCGACAGTTCTGTCCGGTCGTTGTCCACCACCGTGACGCCAACGTTCCTCACATCCATATTGGTGACCAGCGGGATGATCAGCATCACCATCACCGGCATCACCAGCATCACCTTCGGTATCAGCGGGTCGCGCCTCAACAGCTCCATCTCCTTGCGCAACAGTGCCTTCAATATCCTTAGATTCATAGTTTCATCATTTCTGGTTCTTGAACTTCCTGACCGCAAGCATCAGTATCAGCGCGGTCATGCCGGCCAGCACAGACACCTCCGTCACCGCATATTCCAGCGGCAGCTGCTGGATCATCAACTTGCGCATGGCCGCTATGTACCACCGTGCCGGAACCACACAGGAGAACCACTGTAACACTTCCGGCATATTGTCTATGGGAAATATCATCCCCGACAGCATTATCACCGGTATCATGAACCCGATGGCCGAAACTATCATCGCCGCCACCTCCGTCTTGACCAGCGTGGAGACCAACAGACCGATCGACAGCGCCAGCGCGATATAGAGCATGGAGATCAGCACCACGTCCACCGCCTTGGCCGAGAAAGGAATGCCCAGCACGGTGTAGCTGAGCGCCAGCATCAACGTCAATATCAGGCACGACAGCAGGAAATAAGGCACCAGTTTGCCGGTGATGACGGTACGGGGCCGTATGGGCGACACCAGCAGAAGGTCCATCGTCCCGGACTGGCGCTCGCTGACTATCGACACCGACGTCATGATGCCGCAGATCAGCAGGAATATCAGTCCCAATATGCCCGGCACGAAGTTGTACGCGCTCTTCAGCTGCGGGTTGTACAGCACATGGCCAATGATCGGTGACGGCTGTCCAGGTCCGGCTATCAGCTGGCTGATGTATGCCTGCGCGGCCTGTGCCAGCGTGGTGTTGGATCCGTCGGTCACAATCTGCGACCGCAGCTGTCCGTTGCGTGTCTCCAGCACCACTACCGCGTCGGCCTGCGACGTGCGCAACAGCCGGTCGATGTCGCCGTGCTCGGCCAGCCCGGTAAAGGTGAAGTAGGGATTGGTCTGCATACGCAGCAGGATGTCGCGGGTACAGTCGGTGTGGTTGCTTACCACAGCCGCCACGCGGACGTCGTTCACGTCCGTAGAGATGGCGAATCCGAACAGCAGCAACAGCACCATCGGCATCACCAGCACTATCAGCAGAGTCCGCGGGTCCCTGAGCAGTTTCAGGAACTCCTTTCTTACTATAGATTTGAAAATAGTCATAGCTTAATCCTCCACTCAATCTCCCATTTTTGCCCCGGCCGCAACTACGCGGAACACCTGGTCCATCGTCTCGGCATGATAACGGGCCTTCAGCGCCGCAGGCGTGTCCAGAGCCTCGATGCGGCCGTCCACCATTATCGACACCCGGTTGCAGTACTCAGCCTCGTCCAGGTAGTGGGTGGTGACGAATACAGTCATCCCCTCCGACGAGGATTTATAGATCAGTTCCCAGAACTTACGGCGCGTCAGCGGATCGACGCCGCCGGTAGGCTCGTCCAGGAACACCACCGCTGGACGGTGAATCGTGGCGACGCTGAACGCTAATTTCTGCTTCCATCCCGTCGGGATGTCGTGGACCAGCGTATCGCGCATCCCCTCCATCTGCAGTTCGGCGAACATACGGTCCGAACGGTCGCGTATCTCGCGGTCGGACAGTCCATAGATCGCGCCGAACAACCGGATGTTCTGTATCACGGTCAGGTTCTCGTAAAGCGAGAATTTCTGGCTCATGTAGCCTATATGCCTCTTCACCTGCTCCGACTGGCGCACTATGTCGTAGCCGTCCACAGTGCCTCCTCCCTCCGTGGGAAAACTCAGACCGCACAGCATACGCATGGCCGTGGTCTTCCCCGCGCCGTTGGCTCCGAGGAATCCGAAGATCTCTCCAGGAGCGACCTGGAACGTGATATGGTCAACGGCCGTGAAATTCCCGAACCGTTTCGTCAGATCATGCACGGATATCACCGGCTTGTCCTCATTCCTGCCCATTTCCCATCAGTTTTATAAACAAGTCCTCGATGTCGCCATGTGCCGGGTGTATGGTCACGTCCCGCAAACCCTGGCCGGTCATGGTGCGGACACATGCCGCGCTGTCGAACGTGGCGTCAGTCACCACATGCAGCTCTGCGCCGAAGGTGTAGCAGTTCGCCACGCCGGGATAGGCGCGGAGCTTGCCTAACAGACCGTACATATCGGTGGCGTGTGCGGCGTACAGGTTCTCGTCCAGTCCGGCCACCAGCCGCTCGGGCGTGTCGGAGCGGAGTATCTGTCCCTGATGGATCAGCGCGATACGTTCGCAACGCTGCGCCTCGTCCATGTATGATGTCGACACCAATATACTTATTCCCTGCTCCCGGAGCGTGCCGAGCATATCCCAGAATTCGCTGCGCGACACTGCGTCGACTCCTGTGGTTGGCTCGTCAAGCAATAACAGTTTTGGCCTGTGGATCAACGCGCAGCTCAGCGCCAGCTTCTGCTTCATACCGCCGGACAACGCACCGGCACGACGGTCGGGAAAACGCTCCAGCTGCCTGAACACCGGAGCGATCAGGTCGTAACCCGACTCGACCGTGACCCCGAACAGCGAGGCGAAGAACTCCAGGTTCTCGCGCACGGTCAGGTAGGGATAGAGCGAGAACCGTTCCGGCATATATCCCACCACATCGCGGATTCCCCGGAAGTCACGGACCGTATCCATCCCCAACACCGTGGCTGTACCGGAGTCCGGCCTCGACAGGGTGGTGAGTATGCGGTACAACGTGCTTTTACCTGCCCCATCCGGACCGATCAGTCCGAACATCATCCCCTCCGGGACCGTCAGCGATATGTCGTCCAGGGCCTTCACCGTGCCGTAGCTTTTGCTCAGCCCCGTCACCTCGATGGCGTTCATAGCTTCACCTCTCCGTATTGTCCCAACTTCAGGCGTCCGTCGTTCTTCACCGCCACCTTCACGGCATATACCAGATTGGCCCGCGTGTCGTTGGTCTGTATGGACTTCGGGGTAAACTCGCTCTCCTCAGCAATCCAGATTATGACGCCGGGATATTCATACTGCTTGTCGTCGCCGAAATCGGCAATGACCTTCACCTTCTGACCCAGCTTGATGTCGGCCAACTGCGAGGCGGTGAAGTAACTGCGGAGGTATATGTCGTTGAGGTTGGCAATCTTGAACAACGGCTTGCCGGGTACCGCGAACTCCCCTGCCTCGGCGTATTTCACCAATACCGTGCCTGTCACGGGCGACTTCACCACGCTGCGCTCCAGTTGGTCGGCTATCTGACCGGCCTGGAACTCGATGGCGCGTGCGTTGTCGCCGAGCGACGTGCGGTTCTTGCCGAGCGTCGACAGATGCGCCTGCAACTGGCTTCGCAACACCTTCAGCTGTGCCTGGGCGTCATCCAGTTGCTTCTGCGTGGCTGCTCCGTCAGCCATGAGGCGCTGCAGCCGGCGGTATTCCTGCTCCTGGTGCGCTATCTGTGCGCGTATCGATGCCGCCTGGACATCCACGTCCGGCTGCGAGCTTATGGCCGACGCCTGCTGGCTGCCCAACTGACGGCGCTGCAGTACCAGAATGGCGGTATCCACAACGGCCACCGGCTGCCCGGCCCGGAGACTGTCGCCCTCCACGGCGTCGAAACTCAATATCTTGCCTGTTGTCTCGGCGGCGACAGTTACGGTTGTTGCCTCGAAGATGCCGGTGGCGTCATAGTCCGGCTTGGAACCGCATGATGCCATGAACGTCATGGCGATCGCTGCGGAATATATGATTGACTTGTTCATTTTGTTATTTGTTTAAGGTGGTTCGTAATTGATTGATTCTCTTCAGTAATTCAATCTCATGGTAGCGGGCGGTCATCTCGGCGCGGTTCTCCTCGGTTATCTTGTTGATTAAGGTGAATGTGTCGATCACGCCGTTCTCCAGCTGCGATTCGGCGGCACGGCGTACGTTGCGCCGCAGCTGCACTATCCTCTCGTCATCCGCCATGACCCGGCGTATGGCATCGATGTCGCCGGTCTGTGATGTCGCCGCTAATTTGTTGTTGAACAGGAATGTCTCGCGGTCGGCCTCGGTCTGGGCCTTGTCCAGATGAATCTGCGTCAGTTTGTCCCTGCGTGTGTAGAACGCGCCTATCTCCCACTGGATCTTCACTCCTGCCAGGGCGTTGAAGCCGGGGGTGCGGTCGCGCATGCTGCGGAAATAGTCTATGCGCGGATAGCCGTAATATGCCTGGGCGAAGAATCCGGCTTTAGGCATCAGCGAGGCGGTGACTGCAGCCCGCTGCGTTTCGGCCAGCCTCAGCCTGGAGTCAAAGAGTCTCTGCTCGGGACGTTCCGGCTCCATGTTGACCGGCATCTCTGCCGACGGCCTCTCGAGCGTCTGTCCGTCTAAGTCCATCCCGGTGAACAGACCCAACACCTGTCGGTAGGATTCCGCCGTCCTCCTGGCCTGGGCTATCTGCTGGCTTACGGTCAGCATCTGCGCCTCCAACTGGTCCACGTCGCTCTGCATCGCCACGCCGTTGCGGAGCATCGCCGAGAGTTTGTCGCGGTTGCTTTCCAGCTGCCTTAACGTCAGTTCCGACTGCGCTATCTGCTCATCTATCAGCAGTATGCCGAAATACAGGCCCTCCACCCGCTGCCGCACTCCGTACAGTTCCACATCAAGCGCGTTTCGCTGTACTTCGGTCGACGCTCGCTGAATCTTACGCCCCGCCTTCGACACGCCCCCGTCCCAGACGGTCTGCTGCAGGTCTACCCCGGCTTTGTACTGGAAGGGGCTAAGCCCCTTGAAATCCTGACCCAGCTTGGCCATCACATCCTTCAGTGCGTCGGGAAACGACGGTACCTCGTTCTGTATTGTGGCCTGCCCGTAGACGGTTATTCCAGGCAGCCACCCTTTATTGATGTCCGATAGATTAACCTCGTTGGTCTGCTCTAACAGTTTGTATTTGCTGACCAACGGGTAGTTGGCCTCGGCCTGACGGACACATTCCCCAAGCGTCACGGCCGCGACGGGTGCGGCGAGACACAGCAGGAACGCGGACAGAACCAGTCTGTAGATACTCTTGCTCATGGTTTCAGCCGTTTCATTATGGTGGTTATGATCTCTTCCTTACGCATCTTCAGATAGTCATCGACATTGACGTCGGGACCCAGTACAGTCGTGACCAATGGCACAGACATCACGGCAAAGAGGTCGAGCGAGACGATATCGACTATCAGCATCAAGGCGTCGACCGGCGCGTTTTCTCCTTGTCTCGCTCCCTGGTCTATCTGTCGCTGAAGATTGCACAGCATCTCGGGAAGACGGCCGAATTCGGCTTCAACCATCCGTCTCAATATCCCGCTGTCGCGCTGCGCCTCCCTCAACACGAACATCGGCAGTTCGGGATTGGCGGCCACAAGGTCGAAGTGCCGATCTATACCCAGTCTGAGGCGATAGAACAGGTCCACGTCGTCGTCGCGAAAGAAACCGGTCAGGATCTCACGCAGCACGGTCACTTTGTCGGCCATGACGCGCTCGAACAGGTTCTCCTTGGTGCGGAAATAGTAGTGCAGCATGGCGTGCGTCACTCCCGCCTTTGCGGCAATGGCTGTGGTGCGCGCTCCCTCATAGCCCTTGCTGAAGAACTCGCGTTCCGCGGCCTTCAGAATCAGTTCTTCGGTATTGGGTTTGTCCTGGCCCTCGGCTGTCTCTTGACATTCGGCTCCTTGTTGGGTTGTTCTCTGGTTTTCTGCAGGTTTCTTCATAAACATTTCTGTTTAACAATTCTGTTAGCGCAAAATTATAAATAATCCAGTTACCGTGCAATCGATTTCCCTAAAAATTTCAGGCTTGTGAAAATTTATTATTCTTTTTGACCGTATGTCGGGATAATTTGTTAAATTTGCAGTGGAAAAGAGGGAGGCCCCCTTGCGAGGGTGTTGCAGAACTGCCGAACTGCAGGGACGCGCCTTCGGCACGTTTGCCTAACATTCTGATTGCAAATCTAACATCCCGAAGGGATGTCCCTACACCCAGCGGTTTTGCAACAGCCTCCCCCGCGAAACCCTAATGTATTTACCAACAAAATTTAGATATACTATGATTTCGAACAAGATTCAAGATGCGTTCAACAAGCAGATTGTAGCCGAGATGTGGTCGGCCAACCTGTACCTGTCCATGTCGTTCTACTTCGACCGCGAGGGTTACACCGGTTTCGCCAGCTGGATGAAGGCCCAGAGCAAGGAGGAGATGGAGCACGCCTACGAGATGGCAGACTTCCTGCACAAGCGTGGCGGCATGGCCCACATCGGCGACATCACTTCCGTTCCCCGCGACTGGGAGTCCCCCCTGGCGGCCTTCGAGGAGGTTTACGCACACGAGTGCAAGGTTTCGGCCATGATCAACGCCATGCTTGACCTGGCCGAGGAGGAGAAGGACCGCGCGGCCCAGGATTTCCTCTGGGGCTTCGTGAAGGAGCAGGTTGAGGAAGAGGCCACTGCCAGCGGCATCGTGGAGCGCGTACGCCGCATGGGCGGCACCGACATCTTCGGTCTGGACCAGGAGTACGGCAAGCGCAAGTAAGCCGCATCTTCCCCAACAACCCACAAAAAACCGCAGCCGATCCTCCCGACCGACTGCGGTTTTTCTTTATTTCTTACGGTTTATCTTTCTTAGAGAAATGCTGCAACCTGCCGGATTTTCTCCAGACGAGCCATAAACGATTTGTCCGCTCTTGCAACCTGCTTATTATAGTCCGACTGTAGTTTCAGCCAAAGATCAGCCTCAATCCCGAGCGCTGCCTCCAGAAGCAATGCATATTCGGTTGTGACAGCCCGCTTGCCGTTCAAGACTTCATTAAGAACGGATGCCGGCAACCCTATTTCGGCTGCCAAAGCCTTTTGTGAAATGCCTCTACATTCAATCTCATCCTTTATCATCTCCCCGGGATGAATCGCGTTACTCGGATACAGGTTATTAGCAATCATGTCTGGAGAAATACCATCTACTTTAACTTCCATATTATTTTTAATCATAATGGTTAGACAATTCAACAACATTGCAGATAGTCAGTATCGGCTCATTTTCATTTAAGGTTACTGAAAATTCCACTCTATACTGATCATTAACTTTTACTGAAGACAATCCCGCCTTATCTCCGGATAGAACCTCATAATGTAATGATCGAATCGGCCATAACGCTTCAATTGAGGAGGCTCCTTTCAAGAAATTAATAGCCTTTTGATATCGCCTGATTATATCCGGCTGAAATCTATGCTTCTTGTCTGGGCCTCCACCCTCCTCATACAGAACTTTCAGATACTCGTACTCAAATGTAACTATCATATCCGTCGCTTTTAAAACGATGCAAATTTAGCAATTGTTTTTTTGATTCGCAAATTTGAGAATTTCATAAATATAGCGAAACTTGCCGATATCGGCAAGTTTCGCTATATTTGCAGCGGTTTTAACTTTTAAATTTTGCCGACATATCCATGAAGTATCCAAGATTATTTGTAATTTTGCAGAAGGGAACTCAGAAGAATTTTAAGGCAAAACACTATGGCCACTCCAATCCTATACATAATAGCGGGATGCAACGGTGCCGGAAAGACAACGGCATCGATGAGCGTTTTGCCGGAGGTGCTTGATTGCCGGGAATTCGTCAATGCCGATGAGATCGCCAAGGGCCTGTCGCCATTCAAGCCGGAGGAAGTGGCCATAGAGGCAGGGAAACTCATGCTTCAACGCATAGACCTGTTGCTGGATAAGTCCGCCACATTCGCTATAAAAACCACTCTTGCCACCAAAAGTTATAAGCATCTCGTTAAACGTGCCAAAGCATCCGGGTATCGGGTAATCCTGCTGTTCTTCTGGCTATCATCGCCGGAGATGGCCGAAATGCGCGTAGCCCAACGTGTAGCAAGCGGTGGACATAACATCCCGAAGGATATTATCCATCGGCGTTATTGGGCTGGATTGCAAAATCTATTTGAGATTTTCGTACCGATAGTCGATTTATGGTCGGTGTACGACAACAATGCGAGCACTCAGGCAGTGGTGAAAAACGGTATAATCGTTAATAAAGAAAAACTTAATAAAATAAAGAATCATGTCAGAACAAGATAAATTAAATCTTTCCGATAAGATAACAGAAGGAATACGCAAAGCACAAAAAGCCTTATATGAACGCAAGGCGAAACTTGGCGAACCGGTTGTCGTAGCCGATTCCAACGGTCAACCCATAACCATTAGCGCGGAAGAAGCACTCCGCCGAATGAATCCATGAAATACAGGAATATCATTTTTGATTTTGACGGCACGCTGGTGGACACCGCGGCATTGATAATCGCGACAATGCATCGGACCATCGACGCATTGCACTTGCCGGTCAAAACCGATGCGGAATGCAAGTCGATGATCGGCTACAGACTGGAGGATGTCCCTCCGCTCCTATGGCCCGAGATTCCGGACATGTCCGAACGGTATGTTACAACCTATCGCCAGATTTTCAACACTATCAAGGATTCCTATAAGATTCATTTATATCCTGGTGTACTTGCGACCCTTGATACGCTGCATCGCTATGGAGTCCGGATGGCTATAGCCTCCAGCCGCAGTAAGGCATCATTGCAGGAATACTGCGCCGAACTGCATATCGGAGAATATTTCCAGATGCTGGTCGGTGGCGGGGACGTTAAGAACGGCAAGCCATCGCCCGAACCGGTAAACCACATATTGTCCGCGCAAGGCTGGAACACCGTCGAAACGCTGGTAGTCGGTGACATGAACGTAGACATCCTCATGGGCAAACGCGCAGGAACCGCCACTTGCGGCGTGACCTACGGCAACGGCTCAGCCGCGGAACTGCAGGAAGCAGGCACCGACTGCATCATCTCCGGTTTCTCAGCCATTCTCTGCATCCAGCAGCAATATTCCTGAATAATTTTAATACAAATAGATTTAGTTTAAAAATTTTATTGTAACTTTGTATCGTTTCCCAAAATCAAAAAAAATTACGATTTGGGAAACGCATGCATATGAAATTAATAGATAGACCATTGTATCTAAGTCAGTTAGAAGACTTAACAAATACTCCCGATATAAAGATAATAACGGGAATAAGACGTTGCGGCAAATCGAAGTTATTGGGGGCATTCGCAAACTATATAGCCAAAACCGATATAACCGCCAACATAGTATCCATCGACCTCACAAAAATCAGGTTCGAACACCTGAAAGAATACCATGCGCTGAACGACTACATTGAAGATAAATATCAATCAGGAGTCAATAACTACCTGATGATAGATGAAGTGCAACTATGTGAGAATTTTGAACTCACAATCAACAGTCTTCATTCCGAGGGAAAATATGACATCTATCTAACCGGTTCAAATGCCTTCCTGTTAAACAGTGACCTAGCGACATTGTTTACGGGACGATATATGGAGATTCATGTATATCCCTTCAGTTTCAAGGAATATTGCACTTACTTTGAAATCAAAGGTAATTATGACGAGCATTTTGACCGTTACATAAGACTCGGAGGATTGTCCGGCTCATATCCTTATAAGAATGATTCGGACAAGGAGAAATATATTCGCGAAGTATATGATACGATTTTAATCAGAGACCTGGTCGAAAAGTATCGACTCGGAAGTGCTACAGTGCTCAAGAGAGTGTCCGAATATCTTATGGATAACGTAAGCAATATATCGTCATCAAGAAATATAAGCAATGCCTTAATTGATGATGGAACTGAGACAAATCACAAGACGGTAGGCAATTATATAGAACATTTGTGCAATGCCTTTGTCTTCTACGAAGCAACGAGGTACGATGTAAGGGGTAAGACATATCTTCAATCGCTAAGCAAATACTATCTTGCAGATACCGGCATTAGGTTTGCAGTGCTGGGCAAGCGCAACATGGACTGGGGACGTATGCTGGAAAATATAGTGTTCATAGAGCTTTTGCGTCGTGGCTATGAAGTATATGTCGGCAAATTGTATAAGAAAGAGATAGATTTCGTTGCGATGAAAGGCAATGAGAAAATCTACATTCAAGTCAGCGATGACATCACAAATGAAGAAACATTCCGCAGGGAAGTCGAACCATTGTTACAGATTCGAGATGCATACCCCAAGATGCTGCTTGCCCGAACCCGTCATGAGGACAGCGACTACGAAGGAGTCTCAATAGTCGACATCCCACGCTGGCTAATCGGATAACTTCATTCTCCACCAACATTGCAATTATACACTAATTCTGATCTAACTTTCATTCAAGTCGGATGAAAGGATGTTTTATTATTAATCCTTGCTATAAGTCTAAAAACCTAAGACGATTCCATAATATATACTTTATTTTCCACCTGAAAAAGTAAATTAAACATATAAGAATATCAATGACAACAAACCACAGGCAACCATTGCTATTCTCTATTTTATACATTCTGCCATTAACATGTTGAGGAGTAATACTAGCTATGAAGCTGACACTATCAACAAATGCTATAGAACTTTTGCTTTGTTTTAGTCGGTATTTACACCGATTTAATCGAGTCTCTATTATTCTAAACTGCATATACTCATCACTGTCATTCCAGGTATCATATATCCCATATTTTTCAGCGACTTTCATTAAAATCCCAGTATGAGAGGTCCAATTTGCGCCTCTTTCTTTCGCATTTGGATTATTATCAAAATATGGCGGAGAATCTATTCCTTGGCGAAAGCCCTACTTCATGCCAATCAGTTGGCAATCTATATTTTACTTTGCAATCCTTTGCGCTCATGGCGGCTTGGCGAGGAACTCAATTCAGAGTGACGCAACACGGATTGCCGGACACATGTGTGGCGCGCGGAGGCGCAGAGAGCGCGGAGATTACGCAGAGGATGAGGTTGGCCTGAAGGCCAATGCCGTTCAGTATGGCTGCCGCTGAGGCCGCCGAGACTGCCGAAACCATAAATGCCTCTCGCCCGGAGGGCGGAGCAGCCTGAAGTGTGGATCAACGCTCAGCCTCCGTGAACTCTGTGTAGGGAATGTATCCCCATCAGGAATCCTGCTCTTGAATTGTTTCTCTGCGTCACCTCCGCGCTCTCTGCGCCTCTGCGCGTCAATACAAAACCGTATGCCGCGAGTTTTGGAGAATCCAAATGAAATAGTTTAACCCACTTCAATAAAGAATAAAGTCCGGCGCGAGGCCGGACTTTCATTATTGAATTATTCAATCATCATGGACAGGTACTTCTTACCTCGTCACTATGACTTCTGACTTGCGGATTACTCTTCGGTCTGGGTTTCGGCGTATTCCTTCAGGAGCTTCTCCTGGACGTCGCCGGGTACCAGCTCGTAGCTGGAGAAGTTCATCGAGAAGGAGCTGCGGCCGCCGGTGATGGAACTCAGCGACGTGGAGTAACTGGACATCTCCTTCAACGGAACCTTGGCATTCAGTTTCTCGATACCGTTCTCCGAAGCCATACCCATGATGATGGCGCGGCGTCCCTGCAGGTCGCTCATCACGTCACCCATCGTATCGCCGGGAGTCAGTACCTCTACGTCATAGACAGGCTCCAGAATCTTCGGGTTGGCCTGCTTGAAGGCCTGGCTGAAGGCGTTACGGCCTGCCAGACGGAACGAGATCTCATTCGAGTCAACCGGGTGCATCTTGCCGTCGTAGATCATGACGCGCACGTCACGGGCATACGAGCCAGTCAGCGGGCCCTGCTCCATGCGGTCCATCAGACCCTTCACGATAGCCGGGATGAAACGGGCGTCGATGGCACCGCCGACAATACAGTTGTAGACAACCAGTTTGCCGCCCCACTCCAACGGAATCTCCTGCTTGTCGCGGACGTTCAGCTTGTACTCCTGGTTGCCGAACTTGTAGGTGTCGGGCTCAGGCATACCCTCGGTGTAGGGCTCGATGATCAGATGGACCTCGCCGAACTGACCCGAGCCACCCGACTGCTTCTTGTGACGATAGTCGGCACGGGCGGCCTTGGTTATAGTCTCGCGGTAAGGTATCTTCTGCTCCTGGAACTCCACGGGCAGTTTCTCGTTGTTCTCGATACGCCACTTCAGCGTGCGCAGGTGGAACTCGCCCTGACCCTTGATCAGAGTCTGCTTCAGTTCCTTGCTCTGCTCGATGATCCATGTGGGATCCTCCTCGTGCATACGGGTCAGGATGGCCATCATCTTCTCCGAGTCAGACTCCGTCTTCGGCTTGATGGCACGTACAAACTTAGGCGCGGGATACTTTATGAAGTCGAACTGCCAGTCGCAGCCCTTCTCATCCAGAGTGTTGCCTGTGCGGACATCCTTCAGCTTGACGGCCGCGCCGATGTCGCCGGCCTGAAGCTCGTCGATTGGAGTACGCAGTTGACCGCATACGGTGAAGATCTGAGCCAGACGCTCCTTTCCGCCACGGGTCACGTTCTCCAGGTCGGCGCCTGCCTTCAGCGTACCGCTCATCACCTTGAAATAGGAAACCTCTCCGATGTGCGGCTCCACGCTTGTCTTGAAGAAGAATACGGAAACCGGACCGTTTGCGTCGGGAGCCACAGGCTCGCCGGCGATATTCTCCGGAGCCGGCATCTCGTCCACGAACGGGCAGACGTTGCCCAGGAACTCCATGATACGGCGCACACCCATATCCTTCAGCGCGCTCAGCACCACTACAGGATAGATGGAACGGCTCACCAGACCCTTGCGGATACCCTCGCGCAGGTCATCCTCGGTCAGAGGCTGGTCGTCGAAGAACTTCTCCATCAGGCTCTCGTCGTTCTCGGCTGCGGCCTCTTTCAGAGCGTTGTGCAGCTCCAGGGCCTTGTCCATCTGGTCGGCGGGGATCTCGCTGATGGTGGGAACACCTCCGTCGGGACCCCACTCGTACTTCTTCATCAGCAGCACGTCGATCATCGAATGGAAGTTCGGGCCGCTCTCCAGCGGATACTGGATGGGGATGACGCGCTGGCCGAAATGCTCGCGCAGCTGCTCCAGCGCGTTGTCATAGTCGGCCTTCTCGGCATCCATCTGGTTCAGGGCGAACACCACCGGCTTGTTCAGCTTGGCCGTGGTGCGGAATATGTTCTGTGTACCGACCTCGACGCCGTACTCGGCATCAACCGTTATCAGTCCCAGGTCGCACACGCCCAGTGCGGTGTAGGCATTGCCCACGAAGTCATCGGATCCGGGGCAGTCGATGAAATTAAGTTTCTTACCGTTGAATTCAGCGTTGAACACAGTCGAGAACACCGAATAGCCATACTCTTTCTCTACGGGGAAATAGTCCGAGATTGTGTTTCCGGCCTCAATGGTTCCACGGCGCTTGGTTACTCCACACTCGTAGACCATTGACTCCGCGAGTGTGGTTTTTCCCGAGCCCTTCGATCCCAGAAGGGCTATGTTCTTAATTTCATTTGTCTTGTAAATCTTCATAGATATCGAGATTTTTATTAGGTTCACTCTGTCGGGGGATTGCTTTGCGGAAGAGAGGGCGCACCCCGCTTGTTGACGCCAAAGTTAGCAAAAATCCTTAAATTTTGTATATTCCGTTTGTATGTTGTTTAACATATTTTCCCGATTTTCGTCATTTTGCTGTATAAAAATGATTAATTTTGCATTCCGAACGTTCATTTTAGTACGAACATAAAGAATCTGTACACTTTTTGATTTGTGTTTTTACGCATATGAGAACGACATAAGATTTATGAAAGCGTCAGAAAGCATCGGAATCTACATACATATCCCCTACTGCACCCGGCGGTGCCTTTACTGCGACTTCTATTCCGAAGGAGTGGTCCGCGCCGACTGGCCGCGTTACGTCACGGCCCTGCAGACCGAATTCCGTAACCGTCTCGCCGGTCCGGAAGGCAACCCGCTGCGGCAAGGCACTGCCTACACATTGTATATAGGCGGAGGAACCCCGTCGCTGATACCTCCGGCCGAGTTCCGGCGACTGGCCGACGGCATACCCGGCACTTTGGGACGGGAACCGTCGGAATTCACCATCGAGATCAACCCCGATGACGTCACCGAGGCGATGGCCGACGTCTGGGCCACTGCCGGCGTGGACCGCGTCAGCATGGGTGTGCAGTCCCTGGTGGATTCGGAACTGAAGGCCATAGGACGCCGCCATGACTCGGCGACCGCACGCCATGCCTATGATATATTAAGGAGTCGCTTCGACAACATCAGCCTTGACCTGATGTTCGGGCTCCCCGGTCAGACTCCGGATTCCCTTGCCGTGACACTGGACGGGTTCATGACCATGTCGCCGGAACACATCTCCGCCTATTCGCTGATGTTCGAGGAGCGCACCGCCCTGACGCGCCTCCGCGACATGGGACGCGTCCGGGAGGCCGACGAACAGGACAGCGTGGCGATGTTCCGGATGATCTCGTCACGGCTTGCCGAAACCGGCTTTGAGCAATATGAGATCAGCAACTACGCCCGCCCCGGATTCCAGTCGCGCCACAATTCCGATTATTGGCAAGGCCTTCCCTACATCGGTCTCGGCCCGGGCGCACACAGTTTTGACGGCCACCACACCCGCGCATGGAACCGCCCCGACGCCCGCGCATATATGTCGGCCATGGAACATGGCTGCGACCGCCTGAGCGTCATGAATTCCGAAAATCTTACAGACGAGGAGCAACGCGAGGAGATGATCATGACGCGTCTCCGCACCAGTGAGGGATTGGACCTTCAGGCCTACGGCGACCGTTTCGGACTTCAGGCCCTCGCCTCCCTCACGGCACGGGCAAAGCCAATCGCAGCCCGCGGTCTTCTCAGGCTTCACGACTCCCGCCTGACGCTCACCGCCTCAGGCATCATGATCTCCGACGACATTATATCCGACCTGTTCTGACGCCATACGGTCAACAAAAAACGTCCCGCATCGCAACGATGCGGGACGGGATTGTCAAGAGGAAGACTGGTTCGAAGATCACAGCACCACTTTCTGCCCCCGGATAACATAGACTCCGGATGCAAGATTCTCAATCACGTTGCGTCCGGCGGCAATTCGAAGCACAGCCACAAGCCGGCCGGCCGTATCGAATACATCCACAGCAGCCACGCTGTCCGAATATATCACCAGGACTCCATACTCACGCGCAATCCTGAAGCCGGATACCGGACCGGAGACATCCACACCGGTAGGCAACGTTTCAGACACCTCGACATCAACGGGGATGCTCGAGACATCAGCGTGGGACACGGCGTAAACGCTGAACGGACTTACAGTAACGTCAGATGCCATGCCATCTACCGCGTCGTTCTCCACATACACGGCAAGCGAGGCTCCTGCGGCGTCAAAGGCGCTGCCGTCCTCACGGAGCAGATATGTACCTGCGGCAGCCATGTCGCGTTCCGACAGGACAGCCATCAAGTCATACTCAGGACCTTCCGTGCGGATCTCGGATGGAGTCTGGGGAACCTCGCAGCCTTCAGCCACAAAACGCGCCAGGGCATTACCATCCTCCTGATACAGAGCCGCCAGATAGGGAGTGTTGGGCAGAATCTGTTCGGTCAGCTTCAAGGCGCCGTCAGCGCCAAGCGATGCGGTCATATACAGTCCATATGGATTGCTTGCCGACCTGCGCACATACCGGGTCATCTCATTGCCGGATGCATCGGTAACCTTTGACGGAGCAAAGGGCAGCACCAGGCCCTTCCAGCCTTTGTCTCCGGTATTGGATGCGCCAAGCTGCATTTCCATAGATATGGTGCGACCTGCCGGGACGCTGAAGGCATTGACCGCCTGGAAATCATTCTCCGGGCTGATGACTATGTCGTTCAGGGCCTCGTAGACACGTCCGGACTCGGCAGCGGCATCCTGCCGTACCTGCACATAGTTCACTCCGGCGATCTGAGGAATGGCTACACCTTCATCCAGATACACCACGCAGTTGGGATTGAGCCCATTGAAGGCGTTCGGATCGTACCCCTCGATGGCCTCGGCGCGTTCCGCACCGCGCACGCGGACCGGCTGAGCGTCGGGTCTTGCGGCGGTGAAGATGATGCCTGTCATTCGGTCGCAGCCGCTGAAAGCATCCGCGCCCACTCCGGTTATTCCCGAGAAACTCAGGCTTCTGAGCGAACGGCAGTCCTTGAAGGCGTTCGCCCCGATTACATCCACGCATTCGGGAACCACCACATTAGTCAGGTTGACACAGCCATTGAAGGTATCCGCTCCGATGACCGCCGCTCGGGGCAGCGTCACGGTCACCAGTGTCTCCTTGCCCGTCATGGCTCCTTCGGGAAGAGCCTCGGTCAGAGCCGACAGGTCGAGTTCCTCCAGAGCCGGAAGTCTGCCGATAAGGTCCACAACGGTCTCAGGTGCGATTCCTCCCGCCAGCGAGACACTTGTCACGTCCACCGCCTCCTCGGGATTGATGGCGGCTACCTCCGCCGGAGTGAGGAGAGCCCCGTTTACGGGAACGGTGTACACATCCACATTCACATCGCCATCGGTGACCTCTACGGTGTAGTAACCCTCGTCATCCGCCGATACGACATTCTCACCAACCTTCACGACAGGCCTGACCTGAGTTGCGTCTATGCCGCTGATCCCGACTTTGAAGCGTACAGCGGAATCCTCCCTGACTCCCTGAAGCACAGGTGCGGTCGCGTCGTAGTAATTCAAATATTCAAACTCCGTCGCGGCATCACCAAGCGATTCATTGTTACGGACATCGGGATTGATCTTAAGGCTGCCCGAAGCGCACTTGAACCTCACGTCATAGAGATACACCACATCGATGCTGTGGTCACCGCTCTTGTCAGGGTGTTTGTTTGGATTATAATAAGTGAGGGTCAACGATCCGTCTGCAGCGATTCTGTCCTCTCCAAGCAGCTTGCCGTTGTCAAATACCTTTACCTGCCTTTCGGGTGCAAACGCATCTACATCTTCAGAACGGTTGGCAGCCAGCGTACTCTTGACTCCTAAATACAGTTTCCCTGAGAAATCAACAGACTCCACAGGGATATTATCCCCAAGGAATGAAACCACTTGTTTTATATTGATGGAATTATCCGACATAAAGCAACGGTCTACCGGATAGTTCACTCCATATACAGGATATTCACCTACAATGTTAAAACCGTTATAAACCCATAGATTGCGCCAGTCATCCGAATCAACGCCATCGTGACGGGTAGAATATGCAGTCAGATATTCAGGACTTACCACAACGGTCACTTTCCTGCAATCGACAAGTCCAAGATTATTGCAATTTGGACTTTGGTTCGCACCATGTTTTGTATCGATATGATGGACCTTTCCTCCGGACTTAGGCACACATGGAACATAAAGTGTTGTAAGCGACGTACATCCCACAAAACAATCCTTTTTAAGGCCACCTGAATAATTCCACCAGCCATCTCCCACGAAATTATCAAGGTTCGCGGGCAGTTCCAGTTCCTTGATCTTATCACACCTGTACAACGCGCTCGCACCAATTGAAGTGACATCCGCCGGAAACTTCAGATCCTTAAGTTTAATATCGGCAGTTGTATTCGAACTTGGACAGAATGCATTCGCAGGGAAAGAATTGGCCGGATAGGAATTCGGATTAAACCGGTCGGCAACGATAGTCGCGCCAGACAGGTCGAGGGACACAATGGTTTTCCATGCCTGGAATTCCCTGAACAGGGCCAGGTCGGTATAGTCTATGCTTCCCTTGACCACAACCTTGGGACGCAGTGCGTCACGACGCTGGTTCTTCAATTCTGTGTTGTTCGGATCCCACAGACGCTCTCCGGGCTGAAGGTCAAACACCACCGCCTCCATCTGATCCGGAGATATCACCCTGATGTCAAAATCAAGGTCTTCCTTGGCGATGAACGAATAACTGATGGATTTCACTTCCTTGGCATAGGGCTGTCCGTTTACCAGCATCGTTATGACATTGCCGGCGGACTTCGGGGTGATCTTGAACGTCAGGTCCCTGCCACGCACCGCGCTGGTCACTATTCCGGACATATTGGCCAGTTCCTCCACTCCCTCCGTGAACGTGAAGTTGTAGACCGGGGTGGCGTTGTTCAACGCCGGAATGGCAGCCACCACATTCTCGTTGGCTCCGTTGACGAGTTTCCAGTTCTTCTTGTCGATGGAGGTCACCAGTCGGATCAGGTTGCCCTCGCGTACGGTCGCCTCCTTCACGCAGCAGGGCACCGTCATCTTGAAATTGGCTCCCGGCTCGGCCGACCAGTTTCCGATTTCAGATATGAACTCCTTGATGCGGCCGTCGGCAGTGGTCAGGGCCAAGGCCCAGAAAGCCTTGGAAGGAGCGTCGAAAGCATTGATACGTATCGAGAAGGGTGCGCCGGGCATGACATTGACCATATCGGTGAACATACCCACGCTGCCGGTGGCGTCTGTAATCGTCCATGGCGACTCAAGCGGACTGACTGCCATTGGTTCCACAAGGTCGAAGTGGATTATGGTGCCTGCCGACAATGTGGCGGTGTAGTTTCCCTCGGCATCCGGTTTCAGCAACGTGGAATTCGCATATACATCCATCCGGTTGTCATTGTCGGCGATGTGCTCCGCCTGGAATACGACTTTGGTGCCCGGAGCGTAACGGCCCGGATCGGTGTCGCAGGTGAATTTCACCTCCTGGTCCTCCATCACCGCGAAGGCGCAGTCCGTGGCGACGGGAAAATCATTCTTATCCTGCCAGGGACAGGTAAAGGTCACGTTGGCGTCGATATCGGGCTGATTCCAGTATTTGTCCTGCTTGTAGGCGCCTGCCGCACCCATGTTGACGCAATGTACCGTCCTGTCCGAAGGTGTTCCCCGAAACACACACCAGTTCACGAAGGCCGGCGTGGGGTTCTGTACCCAGACATCCCTCAGGTAAGACGCTCCGTTGAACACGTTATACTCATATGTGCTGACTGCTGCGGGAATCACGATGCTGGTGATTCCGCATGAACGGAAACATCCGTTGTTGAGGCGGTTCACGCTTGAGGGAAGTATGACTTCCTTAAGGCTCCATAGGTTCCGGAAAGCCTCGCGTGGAACGGCGTTGGCCTGGTTTGTCCCGTTGGCGGCGATCCTTACGCCGGACAGGTCCAGCCGTGTCAACTTCATGCTGCCCTTCATGAACGCGAAATCGCGCGCGTCGATCGTGCCGAACAGCGTCAGGTCCTTGATCGTACCTGCGTCGGCGCCCTGTACCAATGTCTCAAGCGTACCGGGCTGGCCCACCCACAGGCTACGCTTCTCCTTGACTTCGGAAGCCGGCTGGACATACACGGCGATCTCCATGTCGTCCAGGACATTGCCGATGGTGTAGGTGTAATCGGCACCTGCCGTAAGCAGATAGCCGTTACCTTTCACAGTCACCACATCCCTGTCGGGATTCGATGGGACCACCCTGAATGTGTAGTTCCATCCCTTTATCACCTTGTCGGCTCCGGTGAACGTAGCACCGGAAATTCCGGAGGGAACGTCTACCGTGAAATACTGCGGCACGGCGCCCTTGGCCGGAATCTCATTTACGGTCACGAGTTCGCCAGCCATGGGGAGCCAGGTGCGTCCGTCGTCGTCACTGGTGGCCATCCGGATCATGTCGCCGTCTTCCACCTCCGCACCCTCGGGAAGACGGCAGGTGTAAGCCACCGTTGAAGCCGGATACAGCGCCATGCCGCTCAGGGTCATGCCGTCCACCTTGCTCAAGGTACACTTGAACGCGCCCGAGGCATCGAACAGAGCCACCGCGAATTTTCCAGAGAACCTGTCATAACCGAGATTCTTCACATTGCCGACTCGGACGGTGAACTCCATGCCGGGAGCCAGGTCGCCCTGAAGGTCGGAACTCATGCCCGGCTGGCGTCCGTCGCCTGTGATGTGGAGCGGCGACCAGGCAGTGTTGGTGCCGTCGCCGGGCTTGATGTTGTAGATTACGGTGGTGAGGTTGTTGAAACTGTGGGACTGGCTGACCGTGGGATTCAGCGCGGTGCTGACGTACCAGCCCCCGTTGCTGTTGCCGTCGGCGCCGCCCCATCCCCAGTTCACATGGATCATACCCGAGAGGGGATCATATCCATCGACCACGAAGGCATGTCCCGCCGTGACATCCTGACCGCAATACAGCACCGGGCGCCTGCTGCGGATCTCGTTCTCCACCAGTCCGTCGAACTCCGCCTGCGTGCGGGTCTCCGACCGTTTCCTGTAGGAGACTCCCGGATCGTACCCGAAATAGTTCACAAGGGCAGCCGGCACCTTCACCTCGTACGCGCTGGATCCGGAGTAACCGAACTGCGTGCCGATGCTTGCCGCCGCGTGGTAGATAAGCGTGGACACCGCCTCCGCCTCAGCGTCCGTATAACCCGAGCGGTAGTTGTCCATGCGCATGTTGTCCCAGTCATACGTCACGTCGAAACTGACGCCGTCGTAGCTTCCCGTGCCATGCTGAGGATACTCATGGTACTTCATGATCATCGCCATGGCCGTACCGACGCAGCCAGTCAGGGCGTTGCCGGGCACATGCCTGTTGAACGGAGCCTCCTGGCGCCACTGGGGAGTCTCCAGCAGTATCCGCTCGCTGCCCTGTGCCGCACGGCTTGCGAGCCTGCGGCGCTCCGCCGACGTAAACGGCTTCTGAAGATTCGGCGCCGCCTTGATCTCTTGCGCAAGCCCCTGCAGCATCCAGCTCATGGCTGGAGGCATGGCTGACGCGTCGTAACGTCCGTCAGGCGAATATCCCAGCACCGGCGCGGTGCAGTCATCCGCCGAGACAATGATGTAACCCGGCCCTTCATGAGCGTTGAACACATAATAGAGAGGGTGCGACTCGGTCCCGCCGACGCAGGCGAGATCCAGGGCATCGTACGAAACCGGTCCGTCATGGCCGCCCGCGCTGAAGAATTCAGCCGCGATATGCCGTGCGTCGGCTTCCGACACCACACCGGCTTGCGCGGCTGTCGCGGCACATGCCAGCAGAGGGAAAATCAGCTTTTTGTTGAACATAGTTACTGGGTTAATTTTCTCTGTCGTTTAATTACATATAGTTGTTCGCAAATGTTTGAGTATCCTTAATCTATGACATGGCCATCCATGACATGAGTTCCAATCGGGGCGCAAAGTTAAGCAAATAATTCCAATCAACAAAAAAAGGCCCGGCGAATACGCCGAACCTTTGCAACAATAACAAACAAGAAGGTTTGCCACGTTATCCTGTCACACGATGAAGCAGACATCGAAACTTATACGATTGTCATGGGCCTGTCCTCTGTACCAGGTGTGACGCTGGCCGTACAGATACTCCATGCCCACCTGAAAGAAACTCGATATCTGATAGAACACGTTCGCGCCTACATAATTGGCGTAACGGTAGTTGTTGCAGTCATCAGGATTGTCGCCGCTCTCGCTCTCGGCCAGGGCGTAGGCTCCCACATTCCACATGCGCGCCATTGAATAGACCGCGTTCATCTGCCAACGCTTGTCTATGTTCCACGTTGCCGCGAAGACCAGGCCCATCTCGGGCGTAGGGGTCAAGGCTCCCGGATTCGAGCTCTTAGGAGTGAAACTCAATGGAATTCCGGCCAGGTCCAGTATGTAGTTGCCTATCCCTTTGCCATACACGGCCTGTCCGCAGAACGACAGCTGCCGGATGGGTGTCCAGTTGCCGCTCAGCTGAACGCCCCATCCCAACGTGGTGCGCCGCCGGTTGTTCAACAGGTCACGGTAGGTCAGCGTGCGCAGGATTCCCGACAGGCGTATGCGGTTGCCATCGTCACGGGCCCACTCCACGTATGCGGGAATGTCCGGAACAAGCTGGTTGTATGCCGTTGGATCCACAACCGGCTTGTTCAGAATGTCCTGCCCGTTGAACTCCTTGTAATCCTTGCCCAGGTAGCGTCCGTCGCTGGTGTTGAAGGTAGGGATCTCCACGCCGACAGCGGCACGGAACCCGTTGAAGACCGGAGTCTCGTAATTGAACAGGTAGTTGGTGGCGTCCACCGCGCCGGAAGGTCCCTGAGGGTCGATCATCGGCGGCATGTTGGCGTTCTCGTCCTCGAACAGGGTCTTCTTCATACCGGCCGTAAAGCCTCGCCATTTCACATAGGCCATCTTGAGTTTCAGCGGATTCCTGTATCCGTCGGTTCCGATCTTGAAGAACCCGCTGATCTGGTTCCGGGTTCCTCCGAACCCCACCACCTGCAGCGTTATGTTGGCGTTCAGGGCATTGATGTAGAAATCCGAATTCTTGAACCTCGGCGCCGGCACCGGTATCTGGTTGGTCACGAAACCACCCGCGGCTCCCGATTCCTCGTACAGGTCGTTGCCCAGGTCCCATCCCATTATCGGCTGTATCTTGCCTCCGATGGTCAGTATGAACGCATTGTCTCTGGTGTGTATGGCGAAATGAGGCACAAGAGTGTCCCTGAAGCTCAGCGGACGGTCCTTCTGCAGAATCTCGTACACTGTGGAATCCTTGGCGGTATGTACCAGATACAGTCTGTTATCCGTGGAATGTTTCATCTCCTCGTTCCTCATCTCGACACGGGGAGTCTGGGCATATGCGGAGGATGCTATCATGAGGCATCCCACGCACATCAAATTTAATACATGCTTCATTGTTTTGTTTTGATATCGACTGTTCTTACTGTATCCGATGCCTGCGGCACGGGATCGGACAGCAGGTTCGACCTGTCGCCCGTATCGAAATGGATGTCGTTCATTTCCAGCGGCGTTAGCGTCACGGCGTCCTTCAGGTCTGTTTCAGGTATTGTCTTCATTGCTTTGCTATTCTGGAGTTGATGAATGTGGTGACGCGGTTCAGCCCAAGTACCGATGCCACGTAGGCCGCCAACAGGACGAACAGCGGCAGCTGCAGCGGGAAGACGTCGTGCCACCATCCGCCCGACAGGTAGCAGAAGAACTGCAGCCACAGCAGGCACTGGGTGATTACGCACATGGTGCACCACGTCTTTATACGGAATTTCTGATACCATATGGACCAGAACGTGAACGGCAGGCAGCAGCCGTTGCACAGAGCCAGCCAGCGCGTCATCTCAGGGAAACACAGCATCGTCAGCAACGAAACCGTGAAGTACCCCACTCCTACCTCCGCCCATCCGAACAGACCGAAGAACTTCGACGCCTTCTGCTCCAGCACCGTGTCGCACCCGTGCCTCTGCAGCACGCCGCATATGCGGTCCGCCGCCTTGACGTTCACCTTGAGCGACTTCAGCAGCAACTGGAACGTCACATACAGCCCCGCCAGATCGATGATGAACAGGAATATCGTGGAGAGGTGGCTCCAGGCTCCGCTCCATATGAATCCGGCCGTGAGCAGCGCCACGCAGCAGACAATGAGCATCCAGGCCTTGACACTCTCGGCGATCTCGTAGAAACGGTGCCTGGGATAGTCCGGCTCACGGGAATCCGCCTGCGGGTACGCCAGCAGCGCCACACCGCTCCACCGTTGCTCAAAGAGGTCCAGCGCACGCTGCTTGCGCTCGTGATAATATATGTAGTCCACTACACCGGAGCCTCCGGCATCCTTGCCGAAGCCGGTGACGATCACGAATCCCGTACCCTCCTGGGCTATGAACGGAACCGGTATGCGGGTCAGCTCGGACTTGTCCGCCACCTTGACGCCGCGGGTCTTGATTCCATAGGAATTCAGCAGCCGCGAGAACCCGAACAGGGACTTGAACGACATCGCGTGGAACGCCGCATCGGACTCCGAACCCGTATGCGGCACCCCCAGCGCCTTCAGGAAGTCGCTGAATATCGTCACTCCGGTCTTCATGACTTATGCCTCTCCAAGAGCCTTGGTCACGTGGGCCGCAAGGACACTGCCTTCCATCTCACCGCTGCCGCGCCACACTTCCTGACCATCCTTGTAGATGATGAACGTCGGGATTGACTGCACATCAAGCGCCTCGGCCAGATCCTGGTTCATGTCGATGTCGAACTGGTACACGTTGGCGCGTCCACTGAACAGGTCGCGCAGGTCGGCCACGACCGGCATCATCCGCTGGCAATGGGGGCACCAGCTTGCATAGAACTCCACCAGCGCGACGCCGGTGTCTGATTTCAGTTTCTCATATTGTTTGGTATCCATAGCAATTGGGGTTATTAGAGTTTCAATATATTCGAGAAACTCGTGATTCTCGTGATTCTCGGATTATATAAAAAAAACGCGGGATGAACCGAATGGTTCATCCCGCGTCTGCGGTTATGCAGGGCGGAACTCACTCCGCCCGTAATGTCGGTGATCCTCCGATCAGATCCAGCGCATGTAGGCGAAGTCCTGACGGTGAGGCAGCGCTGCGTTCTTGGGGTAGATACGCAGGGCGTAACGGAAGATTCCGGCCTCCAGGAGCTTGCCCTTCAGCTCGTAGGTGTAGACATCGCCGTCGCGCTTCACGATCTTCAGGTCCTCGCGCTTGTCGAATGTGTCCTGGCCGTCCTTCTCACGGTAGAACACCAGTTCCACGCCCAGCGAGTCGCCCAGGCCCTTGGTGTCGATCACGGCCTTGGCGGTGAACTCCTCGCCCGTGCGCTGCGCGCCGTTGTCGCTGCCGGTGTGGATCTCGCTGCTGATCACGTTGATGCTGTCCCACTTGGAGGCAACCTCTTCCTTCCATGCCACAATCTCCTTGGCCTTCTCGGCATCGTTGCGGCTAAGCTCGGCGAAGCGGCGTGCCTCGGGCTCGTAGAAGCGGCTGATATAGTCGTCCAGCTGACGCTTCATGGTGAAGATCGGCGCGATGTGGCCGATGCTGCGCTTGATGTACTGGATCCACTCCGGGCTGTAGCCCTTGGAGTTCTTGGCGAAGTACAGCGGGATGATCTCGTTCTCCAGCATCGAGTAGATGGTTGCTGCATCCAGCTTGTCCTGCTGTCCCTGGTCGGTGTAGGTCCGCTTGTCGGTCAGTGCCCATCCGGCCTTCTCGTCCAGACGGTAGCCCTCGTACCACCAGCCGTCGAGCACGGAGAAGTTCAGCACGCCGTTCATCTCGGCCTTCTCGCCCGATGTGCCGGAAGCCTCCAGCGGACGTGTCGGGGTGTTCAGCCAGATGTCCACGCCCGTCACCAGACGCTTGGCCACGATCATGTTGTAGTCCTCCAGGAAGATGATCTTGCCGCGGAACTGCGGCATGCGGCTGATCTCCACTATACGCTTGATCAGGCCCTGGCCGGCGCCGTCGGCTGGGTGAGCCTTGCCGGAGAACACGAACTGCACCGGATACGCCGGATTGTTGACGATGCGCTCCAGACGCTCCAGGTCGGTGAACAGCAGGTGGGCGCGCTTATAGGTGGCGAAACGGCGGGCGAAGCCGATGATCAGCGCGTTCGGGTTGATCTTCTCCACCACACGCATCACCTCCGTAGGGTCGCCCTGGTTCTTCAGCCACTTCTCCTTGAAGTCGCGGCGAACGAAGTTGATGAACTTGTTCTTCAGCGTGCAGCGCATGTTCCAGATGGCCTCGTCGGGCACATCGAAGATGCCCTTCCACATCTCGGGATTGCTCTGGTCGTCGAACATATCCTTGTTCAGGTGCTCGCCGTAGAACGACTTCCACTCGGAGGCTGCCCATGTGGGCATATGCACGCCGTTGGTCACATAGCCTACATGACTCTCCTCGGGAGCGTAGCCTTTCCAGATGCCTGCGAACATACGCTTAGACACCTCGCCGTGCAGCCAGCTTACGCCGTTGGCTTCCTGGCAGGTGTTCAGCGCGAACACCGACATGCTGAAGCGGTCGTTCGAGTCGGGATTCTCGCGGCCCATGTTGATCAGGTCGGCCCAGCTGATGCCAAGCTTTGCGGGATACTCGCCGAGGTACTTGCCCAGCAGGGCCTCGTCGAAGTAGTCATGACCTGCGGGCACGGGAGTGTGCACGGTGTAGAGCGACGATGCGCGAACCAGTTCCAGGGCTACGTTGAACGACAGTCCGTCCTTCTGTACGTAGTCCACCAGACGCTGCAGGTTCAGCAGGGCGGCATGACCCTCGTTGCAGTGGTACAGCTGTGTATGGATGCCCAGACGGTTCAGCATTATGATACCGCCGATACCCAGCAGGTACTCCTGCTTGATGCGGTTCTCCCAGTCGCCGCCGTACAGCTTGTGGGTGATGGGGCGGTCCCACTCGGAGTTCTTGTCCAGGTCGGTGTCCAGCAGGTAGAGCTTCATGCGGCCCACGTTCACGCGCCATACGTGGCAGTAGATGATGCGGCCGGGGAAGGGAACCTCCAGGATCATGGGCTGGCCGGTGGTCTCGTCCATCACGGGATCGATGGGTAACTGGTCGAAGTTCTGGCTCTCGTAGTTGGCGATCTGCTGGCCGTCCATGGCCAGGCTCTGCGAGAAGTATCCGTACTTGTACAGGAAGCCGACGGCGGTCATGTCGACATGTGAGTCCGACGCCTGCTTGATGTAGTCGCCGGCCAGGACGCCGAGGCCTCCCGAATATATCTTCAGACAGTTGCACAGTCCGTACTCCATCGAGAAATAACTTACCGACGGAATCTTCTTGTCGATGGGCTGCTTCATGTAGTCGTTGAACTCGTCGTAGGTGTCGCGGATGCGGGCCATCAGGGCCTTGTCGCTGAGGATTTCCTGATAACGGTCATAACTGAGCTGCTGCAGCAGCATCACCGGATTCTCACCTACGGCACGCCACAGGTCGTGGTCCAGGTCACGGAACAGGCTCTTGCCCGATGAGTTCCATACCCACCACAGGTTCTTGGACAGTACCTCCAGCGGCTTCAGTTCAGCCGGTATCTCGGCGCTGACAGTCATGGTGCGCCAGTTGGGGGTGTTGGTGTTGCTTACTTTCAGTTTCATATCTTTATAAGTGTTTCTATTCTTTATTATATGGGGCTGGGATTATTATCGGCGGAGATTGCGCGCCTGAGCGATCTCGAACGCGCGGTCATAGTTCAGGATGAAGAATTTCCAGTCGGCCTTGGCCGAGGTAAGGAACGCCATGCTGCGGGCCTGCAGACGTGCGCCGGCGTCCTCGCCCATGTATGCCAGGGCAGTCGCGGCGATCTGGTCGGCAGCCTGGCTGTAGTTGGAGTCTGTGCGGTCCACCACCTCCACGCCGCACCGGGACAGACCGTTCTGGAAGTTGTCCAGCACCCACTGTCCGAAGCCGGCCTTGTCGTCGGTGATGGTCGGCACTCCGAAGGCGATGCTCTCCAGCGGGGTGTAGCCCCATGGCTCGTAATACGACGGGAACATCGTCAGGTCGAACGCCGGAAGCAGGTCGTAGTAGGAGATGTCCATCACGCCGTCATGGCCGTCCAGATAACTCGGAACGTAGATCACGTCCAGTTTCTTGAACTTGCCCATCCCCTCCAGCTGCTGGATGCGCACGCAGATCTCGTCGCTGCCCTCGTTGTGCAGACGGTGTGTCAGATAGTCAGGCACGGCCTTGTCGTCGCCACCGAAGCGCATGTTTGTCACCACGGCGCCGCTGGGCTCGCTGACCCATCCCGGCACCAGGATGAACGCCAGGGCGTTCTCTGACTCCGGAATCCTGTCCTCCATGCGCGCCAGCACGTCCAGGAACATATCCAGCCCCTTGTTGCGGTACTCATGGCGTCCCGAGGTGGCGATCAGCACGGTATCGGGGCTGAACTTGCGGCCTGTCACGGCGCGCGCCACCTCGAACAGCCGGTCGCGTCCATCCTTGCGCAGGCGGTTGTACTTCACTGTCTTCGGCACGAAGTCCGGCTCGAAGCCGTTGGGCGTCACCACCTGGGGGCGGATCTGCAGAAGCTGCTCGCACTCGCGGGCGGTAACCTCGCTGACGGTGGTGAAGCAGTCGGCCACATGGGCGGCGGCCTTCTCCAGGCTGTGCTTGGACTGCATGTTAAGCTGCTCGGCCATCTGGTCGCCGTTGTAGTGTGTGAAATAGTCGTACAGAGGCTTGCCGTTGCCGCAGATGCTGCGGCCTATGCTTGTGGCATGCGTCGTGAACACCGTCGACATCTTTGGGTCGTGGTTACGCAGGTACAGCAGTCCCATTCCGGTGGTCCATTCGTCGAAGTGCGCCACCACGCGGCTGGGGTTGACCTTCAGGTGACGGGTCATGGCCTCGATCACCACAGCCGAGGCAACCGCGAACGCGCAGCTCTCCTCGTAATCGCCGTACGAGTGGAGCGAGTCCACTCCGTAGTCACGCCACATCTCTCCGTAAATCTCGGGAAGATGCGCGACGGTGTCGCCGGGATTCACCAGTATCACCTGCGGAGCCCCGGGCACATCCCAGCGTCCCACGCGGATGCGGATGCCCCACGGAAGCTCAAGCTTGCTCTCGGCCTGCTTCAGCAGCGTCTTGCGCTCCTTGAAATATGGTGAGGGATTCTCCTCGGTCCACAGGTCAGGGCCGATAAAGATGAGTTTCTCGCCGAACTGCTCCCCAAGAGTCCGGGCCTTGGTCGACAAGACGGCGTAGATGCCGCCTACCTTGTTGCAGACCTCCCAGCTTGTCTCGAACAAGAGGTCGATCTGGTTCGCTACCGTTATTTTTGCTTCGGTCGTACTTTTAGCAACGGTCTTGCGAGATGTCATAATCTGTCTTCTTTTTAATTAGCAGTTTACTTAATCTGAAGCCATTCAATGGGTAACTTTCGGCATTTGAGCCGTCATTCTTCAGGGTTTCTCACGCTGCGCCTTACGGCGCGCCTGAGATTCATGGTCCGGGGCACCGTCCGGTCCCCTATTGGGTCTTATTACAGTGCAAAATTAATAAAAATTTTCGTTAAGAGATAAAAATTTCTAAAAAATCGTACATACCGGACCCATTTTCAATACATATTGTGCAGTTTCATGCACGTTAGTGTATTATTTTGCACAAAATGTACGGTCTGTTACTTTATAACGCTGCCGACTGGGCAAAAGTTATATGCAGGGGAGCATACATAAGCAAAGGCCGCTCATTGCTGAACGGCCTTTGCATGGTAATGATTTCGTATTCAGAACGGAAGATCGTCCGACTGGTCGCCCTGGGGGGTCCCGAAGGGGTCTTGAGCCGCCGGAGCGGGCTGCTGGGCGGGAGCCGCGCCATAGGCGGGGGCTGCCGGAGCCGCAGGGGCGGCATTGTCCAGCGGACGGGCGCTGAGGCACATCACGTCGGTGTACCAGCGTCCGTTGAACTCACGGCTGTCTATCTCCACGTTGAGCGCGTATTTCTTACCCATCTCGAACTGCACCGTGTCGGCGCGGTCTCCGAATACCGTGAACTTCACCTTGCGCGGGTATGTGCCTCCTGTCTCAAGTACATATTCATCTTTTTTCCAAGGGTTTCCTGCCTTCGATGTTCCAGTGGTGCGACCCAGGTTCAGGATGATCATTCCTTCTATTTCCATTGTATAATATAGTTTACTTTGCGAATTGCTGTATCAATGTACAAAGTTAACTAAAATTTCGCCCCCTGCCAAACTAAAATTAAAATTTCAATGCAGATAGGGGTTGTAGCGGCGTTCGTGGACGATGGTGGTGGCAGGGCCGTGGCCGGGATAGACGGCAGTGTCGTCGGGCAGTTTCAGCAGTTTGTCTTTGATGGCGCTGACCAGTGTGTCGTAGCTGCCACCCGGCAGGTCCGTGCGGCCGATGGAACCTGCGAAAAGAGCGTCGCCCGCTATCACCCACTTGCCCTGCGGATCGTACAGCGCGATGCTGCCGGGCGAATGGCCCGGCACATGCAGCACCTCCAGCTCGCCGTCGCCTATCTTCAGTTTGTCTCCATCCTCCAGATAGGACGTCAATGAAACCGAATCCAGTTTCTCGCGCATGCCGAACATCTGCGCCTGCTGCTGCATACGCTGGCCCAGCGTCTCGTCGCCACGGTGACCCAACACGGGCACACGGAACCGCTCCACCACGAACCTGTCGCCGATGGCATGGTCCACATGCAGATGGGTGTTGATCACATATCTCACCTTCAGTCCCTCGCGCTCAATGTAGTCCACCAAAGCGTTCTCCTCCTCCGGCTCTATCATTCCCGGGTCCACAACGGCACATTCCTTGGTGACCTCGTCAACAACAAGGTAGGTATTGATTCCAAACAGCGAGAATCCGAATTTCACAAGTTTCATAGCATTCTTAGTTTGTACGGGTTATAAGTCTTATAAATCAGGGGCATCCGTACCGTAGGGACATCCCTCCGGGATGTTTGATTGATTATCTGAAATCACGCAAACGTGCCGAAGGCACGTCCCTACAGTACCGGTGTGTACAGCAGTTTCTTCGTGGCGAAGAACGGCTCCTTGAAGTAGCCGGACAGTTCCACCTGCTCCGAGACCGCGGCCAACGGCCCCAGTTCCGACGTCACGTCCCCGCCCTTCAGGGTGATAAGTCCGTTCGGCAACCCGTTGCGCCGGCTGGTCCTGTCTATGTTCTTGCGGCAGATCTTCAGCAAGTCGCGCTGCGGCATCACGGCACGGCTCACCACGAAGTCGAACTTCTCCTTCACCTCCGCCACGTCGCCATGCAGGAACCGCACGTTCGTCAGCCCGCACTGCCGGGCGATATCCTCCGCAACCTTCAGTTTCTTGCCGGTGCGGTCCACCAGAAGGAACTCCGTCTCCGGGTTCATCACCGCCAGGGGCAGCCCCGGCAGACCGCCGCCGGTGCCGAAGTCCAGCACGCGGCTGCCGGGAGTGAAAGTAATGAACCTGGCGATGGCCAGCGAATGCAGCAGATGGTTCACCTCCAGATTCTCTATATCCTTGCGCGAGATGACGTTGATCTTCTCGTTCCACTCCGGATACAGGCACATCATGGTGTCGAACCGCTCCCTCTGGCGCGGCGTCAGGCTCGGAAAGTATCTCTCGATGGTCTCCGCCATATCAGCAGGCGCCTAAGATTATCTCGGACAGCGTGGGATGACCGAATATCAGCTGACGGATGTCGGAACGCGTCTGGCGCAGGGCGATCAGGTCGGCGCACTGCTGTGCCAGCAGCGCCGCCTCGGCGCCCATGATGTGCGCGCCCAGCAGACGGCCGTCCTCCTTGGCGAATATCAGTTTCACCAGGCCGTCGCTCTCCCCCATGGCCAGCGCCTTGCCGTTGCCTCGGTAGAAGCTCTTGCCGGTCTCGATCTCGATTCCCTGAGCCTTGCACTGTTCCTCGGTCAATCCGGCCATGCCGCACTCGGGGTTGGTGAAGACGGCGGATGGAACAACGTCGAAGTTGATGTTGTCCGACTTGCCCAGGATATGGTTCAGCGCGCGCTTGCCCTGCGCCGTGGCCACATGCGCCAGCATCATCCTGGCGTTCACGTCACCCACGGCGTAGATATTGGGGACGTTCGTGCGGAAGTTCTGGTCCACGGCTATACCCCGGGGTGACCACTCAACCCCGGCGGCGTCCAGGTTCAGCCCCTCCACGTTCGCGCCACGGCCCACTGCCATCAGCACGTTGGTGCCGGTTACGGTCTGTTCCTTGCCCTTGGCCTCGTAGGTCACGGACACGCGGTAGTCTGGAGTCTCCTCGATCCTGGTCACGGCCGCCCCGGTAATTATATCAATTCCGCGCTTCGACAGGGTCTGCTTCAGACGCTTGGCTATGTCGGAGTCAAACGGCGGGAGAATCTGCTTCATGTACTCTACGACCGTAACCTTCGAGCCGAAGGCCGCGAACACGGAGGCGAACTCCATGCCGATCACGCCGCCGCCGATCACTATCAGCTCGGCCGGGACGAACTCCAGGGCCAATGCCTTGGTGGAATCCAGCACCCATTCCTTGTCGGCGCCCGGAATGGGCAGCGAGCGGCTGTGGCTCCCGGTGGCTATGATGATGTTGTCGGCGTCGTAGTCCTCGCCGTTCACGGTCACGGTAGTGCTGTTCTTGAATGAGGCCATGCCGTTCACCACGTTTACCTTGGCCTTGGCCAGCAGCGTCTCGATACCTCCGCGCAACTGGTCCACGACGGCCTTCTTGCGGGCCGTGACACGGTTGAAGTCCACGTCGAACTTCACGTTGTCGGCGGCGAACTCGCCCGCCTCCTTCAGCGTGGCGATGACCTCGGCGTCCTTCACCATGCACTTGGTGGGGATGCACCCCTCGTTCAGGCAGGTGCCACCGAGTCTGTCGCCGTTCACGAGCGTTACGCTCAGACCGTGTGCGGCGGCCTCCAGGGCGGTCTCGTATCCGCCGGGGCCTGCCCCGATTATGATTATGTCGCTATGCATATGCAATTTCCATATTAGATTTATAACAATATGAGATAAGACTATGGGGTCCTATCTCATATTATTAACTATGTTTTAACGGTTTCAGTTCTTTGCGGCGCACATCTGCCTGTATGACAGGATGGGGTTCTTGGCCGCGGAGGTCTCGTCGGGATGCGAGATGGCGGTAGTGACCGGAGCGTTCTTCACGGTCTCGGGATCCTCGATGGCCTCCCTGGCCACACGGCGCATCACGTCAATGAACTCGTCCAGCGTCTCCAGGCTCTCGCTCTCCGTCGGCTCGATCATCATCGACTCGTGGAACAGCAGCGGGAAGTAGATAGTAGGTGCGTGGAATCCGAAGTCCAGCAGACGCTTGGCCACGTTCAGGGTAGTCACACCGGTACTCTTGTCGGCCAGGCCGTCGAACACGAACTCATGCTTGCAGGGACCCTCTACCGGCAGCTTGTACAGGTCGCGGAGGCTCTCCTTGATGTAGTTGGCGTTCAGCGTGGCCATCGGGCCGACATTCTTGATGTTGTCGCGGCCCAGGCTCAGGATGTAGGCGTAGGCCTTCATCATCACGCCGAAGTTGCCCAGGAACGTGGAGACACTGCCCAACGACTTGTCGCCGTCGGTCTTGACGTCGAACGTGCCGTCCTCCAGTCTCACCACACGCGGAACGGGCAGCAGGTCCACAAGGTGGGCCGCCACGCCTACGGGGCCCGAGCCGGGACCGCCGCCGCCGTGAGGCGTCGAGAACGTCTTGTGCAGGTTGATGTGCATGATGTCGAAGCCCATGTCGCCGGGACGCACCTTGCCGAGCATCGGGTTCAGGTTCGCGCCATCGTAGTACAGCAGGCCGCCGGCCTCATGTACCAGACGGGCGATCTCGACAATCTCCGTCTCGAACATACCCAGCGTGTTGGGATTGGTCATCATGATGCCGGCAACGGTGTCGTCCAGCAGAGGCTTCAGGTCCTCCACGTCGATGCTGCCGTTGGGCTTGGACTTGACCTCCACCACCTCCAGTCCTGCGACCATCGCGGACGCAGGGTTGGTTCCGTGCGCGGTATCGGGCACGATCACCTTGGTGCGCTTGTGGTCGCCGCGCAGCTCATGGTAGCGGCGCATCACCATCAGGCCCGTCAGCTCGCCATGCGCTCCCGCGTAGGGATTAAGCGTGAACTCGGCCAGTCCGGCCAGCGACGCCAGCGCGTGCTGCAGGTTGTAGTACAGTTCCAGGGCTCCCTGGGCACTGCGTGCGTCCTGCAGAGGGTGCAGTTCGGCGAACTCCGGCATCGCGGCCAGTTCCTCGTTGATCTTCGGGTTGTACTTCATGGTGCAGCTGCCCAACGGATAGAAACCGGTGTCGACGCCGAAATTCTTGTTCGACAGATTGGTATAATGACGCACCACGTCCAGTTCGCTCACCTCGGGAAGTTCGGCGGGAGTCTCGCGCAGCAATCCTGCGGGAATGGCTGCGAGTCCGTCGGTACCGTAATTGTCCTTCGGAAGCTGGTAGCCCTTGCGGCCCGGCTTTGAGATCTCGAATATCAGTTTATCGTATTCTTTCATTGCTCCTCTCCTCTTAGGCCTCCAGCATTAACGTTACTAACTTGTCGATTTCCTCACGGGTGCGTTTCTCGGTAACGGCGAACTCCACGAGTCCGTCGCCCAGGTCGACGCCTCCCATCATTCCGAGCTTCAGCAGGTACTCGTTCACCTTCTTCATGTCCAGGTCGGTCCTGACGGTGAATTCCTTCAGGAACGGCTTGTCGAACGCGGGGTGGAACTTACCGGTGGCGATGAGCTTGTCGTACAGGTAGTGCGCGCCGTCGCAGCTGAGCCTGTTCGCCTCACGGAGACCCTGCGGACCCATCAGGGCCACGTAGACCGTGGCGTAGAGGGCCATGAGGCTCTGGTTGGAGCAGATGTTGCTCGTGGCCTTCTGGCGGCGGATATGCTGCTCGCGGGCCTGCAGCGTCAGCACATAGCAGCGCTTGCCGTTGCGGTCGGTGGTGGCGCCCACCACGCGGCCCGGCATCTTGCGCAGCATGTCCTTGCGGCAGGCAATGAAGCCCAGGTACGGACCTCCGAACTGCAGCGGCATGCCCAAGGTCTGGCCGTCGCCGCAGGCGATGTCGGCGCCCCACTCGGCGGGAGTCCTCAGCACCGCCAGTGCCGACGGGTCGCAGTATACGGCCAGGGCACCCTTGGCGGCGTGCATCCTGTCGGCCACACCGGTCATGTCCTCGATGATGCCGTAGCGGTTCAGGCTGGGCAGCATCAGGCCGGCAACGTCACCCTTGGCCAGCTCGGCGTCCAGGACGCTCAGGTCCGTCACGCCGTCCTTCTCAGGCAATTCAGTCAACTCAACGCCGTGGTATTTCATATATGTCTTGATGACGCGGCGGACCGCCGGAAGCAGCGTCGCGGACACCAGCACGCGGTTCTTCTTGCGTGCCGAGGCCACCATCATGAACATCGACTCGGCTGCGGCGGTGGCCCCGTCGTACATCGACGCGTTGGCGGACTCCATTCCCGTCAGTTCCGATATCATGGACTGATACTCGAAGATGTACTGCAGCGTACCCTGCGAGATCTCGGGCTGATATGGAGTGTAGGCGGTGTAGAACTCGCTGCGCTCCAGCAGATGCGGGATGGTGGAGGGGCTATAGTGGTCGTAGGCTCCGTTGCCGCCGAACACGGTCAGACGCTCGTTCCTGCGGCCCAGTTCACGGAACCAGGCGCGCAGTTCCGGCTCCGACATGCCTTCCGGCAGGTCGTATTCGCCACGGAACAGCACCTCCGCCGGAACGTCGGCGTAGAGGTCATCGACCTTCTCCACGCCGATGCGCTCCAGCATACGGGCTATGTCCTGCTCCGTGTGCGGGATATATCGATTACTCATTTTCGCACAGTTTTGCGTATGCGGCGGCATCCATCAGAGCGTCTACCTCGCCGGGGTTGCTCATGCGCACCTTGAGGATCCAGTTGGCGAAGGCGTCCTTGTTGATCAGTTCGGGGCTGTCCTCCAGCTCGGAGTTTACCTCAACCACCTCGCCGCTGACGGGACTGATCAGGTCGCTTGCGGCCTTTACGGACTCCACTGCGCCGAAGGCCTCGCCGGCCTCGATCTGGTCACCCTCCTCGGGCATGTCGACGTACACGATGTCGCCGAGCGCGTGCTGCGCATAGTCCGAAATTCCGATCGTGGCGATGTCGCCGTCCACGCTTACCCACTCGTGCGACTCTGCGTAGCGCACGTTGTCATTCACTGTACTCATAGTTGTATATTGTGTTTAAATTAAATCAACATTCAAGATTCCCCATTCGAAATTACTTCTTGTAGCTCTTGTCGTAGAAGCGTTTCTTCACCACCGTGGCGGGGAAGGCCTTCTTGCGGATGCGGACCTCCACGCGTGTGCCGAGCTTGTCGTAGGGCTTGTCCACCATGGCCATGGCCACGGACTTGCCGGTGCTGATGCTGCGGTAGCCGGTAGTGATCTCGCCCACCTGCTTGCCGTCGACTTCCACGGGATATCCGTGACGCGGAATGGCGTTGCCGTCCAGTTCCAGACCCACGATGCGGTGCTTCACGCCCTCGGCCTTCTGCTGTGCCAGGGCCTCGCGGCCTATGAACTCAGGCTTGTCCAGCTTGACGAACATGCTCAGGCTTGCCTCAAGCGGGGTGATGTCGGCCGACAGCTCGTCGCCGTACAGGGGCAGGCCAACCTCGAAGCGCAGCGTGTCGCGGCAGCCCAGGCCGCACGGCTCCACGCCGGCCTCCATCAGCTTGTCCCATACCTTCTGGGTATAGGCGTGGCTGCCGTAGATCTCGAAGCCGTCCTCGCCGGTGTAGCCGGTACGGCTCACTATGATGTCCTCGTCGTCCACATGCAGAGTCTCGAAATTGTAGAACTTGATATCCTTGACAGGCAGGCCCAGGACCTTCTCCACTGTCTCCTCGGCCTTGGGACCCTGGACGGCCACCTCGCCGTAGTACAGGCTCTCGTCCGTTATCTTCACGTCGTATCCCTCGGCGTTCTCCATGATCCAGTTCACGTCCTTGTCGATGTTGGCGGCATTGATCACCAGGAAGAACTCCGTGTCCGACACCTTGTAGACCAGCAGGTCGTCGACGGTGCCCCCGTTGGGGTAGCACATCATGCCGTAGAATATCTGGCCGTTCGGCGCGCCCGTCACATCGTTGACGAAGATGTGGTTCACGTATTTCTCGGCCTCGGGGCCCTTGACGCGGACCTCGCCCATATGGCTGACGTCGAACACGCCCACTGCCTGACGGACGGCGTTGTGTTCCTCGGCTATCCCTTTGTACTGTATGGGCATGTCGTAGCCCGCGAACGGCGACATCTGCGCCCCCAAATCAACGTGACGGTCATGAAGACACGTCGTCTTGATACCTTCTTCCATGTTTTCTGGTATGTTAGATATAAGCTTTTAGAGTGGCCGAAACCACTGCTGTTTATTCTTCCGATTCAAAATTAATATTATCGCCCGTTCTATCCAAATATTTCGGCGAATTTTTGTAATTTTGTCGTAAATTAAACTTCTCAGCATGAATTTTCCGCTGTATATAGCGCGTCATATATCGCCGAACAGGGGTCCGCGCAGGGGTGCGCCTGCCGTTAAGGTGGCCGTCGTTTCCGTGGCAATTTCCGTGGCCGTGATGCTCGCAGCCGTGGCTATCGTCAATGGCTTCAAGCGTGAGATCTCCGCCAAAGTCACCGGATTCAACGCCCACATATCCCTGTATCCCCTCAGGACCTCTGACCAGGACGACAACATCCTCTCCCTGACGCCCTCCCTGCGCCAGGTGCTTGACAGTATTCCATTTGTAACCGACTACTCCCTGCAGGTATCCATCCCTGGCATCTTCAAGACACCGCAAGACTTCCAGGGAATCTACCTCAAGAGCCTGGAGGGACAGGGAATCGTCGACTTCCTCAAGGCCAATCTGGTCAGCGGCGTCGTCCCCGACTACTCCAAGCCAGAATCCGCAATGCAGATAGTCATCTCCGAAATAGCGGCCAAACGGCTCGGCCTTAAGGTGGGCGACCGAATAGACACATACTTCTTCACCAACGACATCCGTATCCGCCCGCTGAAAGTGGCCGGTATCTTCAACTCCCATTTCGACGCCTATGACAAGGTCTACGCCTACGCCGGTCTGGACCTGATCCAGAAACTCGGCGGAATCCGCCCCGACCAAGGCACCGGAATGGCCATTCATACCGACAATTTCCCGAACATCCAGGAATACACAGCCAGTCTGAACCAGATTCTTGCCGAAGCCTATGGGAACGGTCTGATATACCGTCCAATGTCGGTGGACAACGCGCTTAACCAAGGCGCAGGTTACTTCCACTGGCTCGATCTGCTGGACACCAACGTAGTGGTGATCCTGACGCTAATGACATTCGTGGCCATAATCACGCTGATTTCCGGACTCCTTATTATTATACTGGACAAGAAGCGCTTCATCGGCCTGCTGCGGGCGTTGGGCGCGCCTGCCGCCAAGGTGCGAAAGATTTTCGTCTTCCTTGCGCTGAAAGTTACAGTCTTAGGCATGTTCATTGGCAATGCGCTTATGATCGGGCTGCTGATGATGCAGGACCGCTGGCACTTCCTGCGCCTCGATCCGGAGTCGTACTACATCGATTTTGTTCCCGTTGAACTTACCATTCCCTCCGTCCTGCTGCTGAACATTGGTGTGGTAGTCATCGTCTATCTGGCGTTGATCCTCCCCTCCACCTTCGTTGCCCGCATATCCCCAGCCGAGACACTCCGCTACGAGTAGCGGGATTCCGAAGCCGAGAGCATCCATAATCCTTTTCGGCATGGTGTTTGTTATAATAAGGATAGAATATATAACACCAAAAGATTATGGCAACCGGAAAAATTGGGGTAACAACCGAAAACATCTTCCCCGTCATCAAGAAGTTCCTGTACAGCGACCATGAGATATTCCTGCGCGAGCTGGTGTCCAACGCCATCGACGCCACGCAGAAACTGAAGACCCTCGCCTCGTTCGGCGAGTTCAAGGGCGAGCTGGGTCAGCTGGACGTGCGTGTCAAAGTTGACAAAGAGGCTGGCACGCTGACAGTGTCGGACCGAGGCATCGGCATGGACGCCGGCGACATCGACCGCTACATCAACCAGATCGCCTTCAGCGGCGCCGAGGAATTCCTGGAGAAATACAAGGACTCCGCCAACAGCATAATCGGCCACTTCGGCCTGGGATTCTACTCCGCCTTCATGGTCTCCGACAAGGTCGTGATCCGCTCCCTGAGCTGCAAGGAGGGCGCCAAGGCCGTGGAATGGACCTGCGACGGCAGCCCTGAATACACTCTGGCCGAGACCGACAAGACCGACCGAGGAACGGACATAATCCTCTACATCGACCAGGACAGCAAGGAATTCCTGGAGCAGTCCCGCATCGACAACCTGCTGCGCAAGTACTGCCGCTTCCTCCCGGTGCCCGTCATCAGCGGCAAGGAGCAGGAATGGAAGGACGGCAAGTACGTCGATACCGACAAGGACAACGTGATCAACAGCACCGAGCCCCTGTGGACCCGCAAGCCCGCCGACCTGACCGACCAGGACTACCTGAAGTTCTACCATGAGCTTAAGCCCGGCGAGGAAGACCCCATGTTCTGGATCCACCTCAACGTGGACTATCCCTTCAACCTGACCGGCATACTCTACTTCCCCAAGGTGCGTCCCAACATAGACTACAACCACAACCGCATACAGCTGTACTGCAACCAGGTCTATGTCACCGACCAGGTGGAGGGCGTCGTGCCGGAGTTCATGATGCTGATGCAGGGTGTGATCGACTCCCCCGACATCCCGCTGAACGTAAGCCGCAGTTATCTCCAGGCCGACAGCCAGGTCAAGAAGATCTCCAGCTACATCAGCCGCAAGGTGGCCGAGAAGCTCGACAAGATGTTCAAGGACGACCGCAAGTCATTCGAGGAGAAGTGGAAGGACATCGAGGTGTTCATCAAGTACGGCATGCTGACGGACGAGAAGTTCTACGAGTCCGCGCGCAAGTTCTTCCTGCTGCGTGACGTCAACGACAAGTACTACACGCTGGAGGAGTACCGCACTCTGGTGGAGGCCAACCAGACCGACCGCGAGGGTACCGTGGTCTACCTCTACGCCACCGACCGCACCGCACAGTACAGCTACATCCAGGGCGCCGAGGACAAGGGCTACAACGTCCTGCTGATGGACGGCCAGCTGGACCAGCACGTGATCCAGATGCTGGAGTCCAAGATCGAGAAGACCCACTTCGTGCGCGTCGACTCCGACACCCCCGAGCGTCTGATCCGCAAGGACGACGACCTGAAGTCGGACCTCAATCCGCTGGAGGGCGAACTGCTGACAGGTATGTTCCGCAGCCAGCTGCCCAAGATGGACAACACCAACTTCATCGTGGAGTACAACGCGCTTAAGGCCGACGACGCTCCGGCCACGCTGACGCAGAACGAGATGATGCGCCGTATGAAGGAGATGTCCGCCATGCAGCCCGGAATGAACTTCTACGGACAGATGCCGGATATGTTCTCGCTGGTGGTCAACACCGAGCAGCCTGCCGTGCGCCGGCTGGTAAAGACGGCCGAGGAGACCGTGGGCAAGGAGGTGACGCCGCTCCGCCAGAAGATCGACGAGCTGGACAACGCCATCAAGGCCCTGCGCGACGTGAAGCCGGAGGCCGATGAGGCCGCCGAGGCCAAGGCCGCCCGCGATAAGGAGATCGCAGACAAGGAGCGCGAGCTTAGCGGCATCCGCAGCCAGGAGGAGGACCTTGTGGCCGCATACGCCGCCAAGGTGCCGGAGATACGCCAGATCATCGACCTGGCCCTGCTGAAGGCCGGCATGCTGAAGGGCGAGGCCCTCGCAGCATTCATCCGCCGCTCCGTCTCCCTGCTGTAACCGCGACCATGTACGGACATCCCTTCGGGATGTTTGAATCCATGTTGTACGGACATCCCTTCGGGATGTTTGCTTCCCGATATCAAAGCCGTCCCTCGCCGGGGCGGCTTTCTTATTGAAAAACCCCGGCCGAACGGGGGAAATCCGTTCGCCGGGGTGTCATGCGGGTAATTAATATAGTTAGTCCTTAAAGTATTATGAATTATCCTCTACGTATGTATGGTTAGCTCTGAAGTACTATGATTTCAAACGTCTGAAAGCGGTGCTTGGCGGAAGCCTCTGTCCGGCTTCCTGTTACGGATGCAAAATTACATCTTTTCCACCGAAAACGTGCGGTTAAAATCACCCCATACCGTAGACAATTCATTCATGCAGGGAATCCCCGCATATTTCGCCTGAAATCCGGCTTTACTTCACAAGGACCTTGACCGTTTCGGAGCCACGACGCTGCACATAGACGCCGGGCGTCAGGCTCGAGCCGTCAACGCGGACGCCGTTCAGGTTGTAGTAGACTGCCTCGGCGGCATTCTCGGCGCCGATGACCGAAACACCCGAGGTCAGATTGCCGTTGCATACCAGACGGAAGTCGTTGAACGAGAACCAGTGCTTGTCCGAGTCGCCCACATTGATGCGTACCCCTACAGGCACGTCTACCGTGGAGCTGTCCGACTCGGGAGTCTCGAAGTGCAGTCCTGTCAGCCCCCAGCCGCGACCAAGCGTGTTGTCCTGGTTTCCTGCTGCGGGAAGTGTGGCTGCGTCATTGCCTGCAAACAGTTCGAACGACTGTCCCTCGACATTCGAGCTGCGGGCAGTCAATACCAACGTGTATTTCTTGCCGGACTGAAGCGTCAGCGACTGAGTCAGCGAAGCGCTCCAGTTCTTGCTGCCCCAGTTGTCGGTGTCGTAGTACTCCTTGAACATATTCCATACGTCAGGAGCCTCGTTGTTCATCATGCGGATCTTGCCGTCGCCGTCCTTTGTCCATACGCCGGGCACCACGCCGTCCTCAGGCATCATGGCGCCTTCCAGCTCGATGGCATAGCCCTCGCCGGCCACCTGGCCGATTATGGCCTCGCGCACGGCGTATTCCAGCATGGCGGCAGCCTCCAGCGCGTCGGCCGCGCTCTGCGGAGTGAACGACATTCCGGACACAACCTCGCTCTGATACGTCTGCGGCGCGTTCTCATACAGGGGCTTCACGGCCTCGCTCTCTGCCCTGGCCTTCAGGTCGGCATATGAGTCATAGGCGCCCTTGGCCTCGCGGAAAGTGGAGAGTGCCTCGTTCAGCGCCTCGTAGGCGGCGTTGAGGTCCTCGGGAGTCTCCGTGGCATCGGTCAGTTCGGCAAGAGCGGTGCGCTCCACACCTGTCACGCTGGCGTACATCTCGTTGGCAAGGAATGCCTTGGCCTCCTCCAGCAGCGCGTTGTACTGCTCCAGGGTGACCTGCACCTCGCCGTTGTCCACCAGCATGTACTTGCTGGTGGCGATGATCAGGTTGCCCGGCTTGTTGGGCGACTTCAGCGCGCCGAAGAACACATAGTAATCGCCGCTTGCCGTAGCCGTGAACTCGTAGCAGACGGGAAGGCCGCTTCCGGTGGAGTAATTTGCTCCGGCTGTGGTGTAGACCTCCGGATCGATGACATATTCCTGTACAGGAGTGTTCTTGGAGTTGTTGATCGGTGCTGCGCAGGCGCCGACCTTCAGCGATGTCTGCTTGCCGTCGTTCACCCATGCCTCCAACGTCAGCGTGTAGCTGTGGTTCTCCACGGCGGTGAACTTGTAGCCGTAGTACCATTTGGGATCGTTGTCGTTCCAGCGGAGGAACAGTACACCCACTTCTCCGGAGCCGTTCAATTCCCCGGTCACATTGCGGTACTGCCAGCCGTTTCCGTTGCCGGTCACGTTCCCCTCGATGTTGTAGGCCACCCAGTTGGTTGCGGAACCGTCCTCGCCGGGATACTTGTTGACAGTGCCCTGGGCCCAGTCGGCCATCAGGTTCACAGGCTCGTCGGCCATGGATACGGACGACGCAGCGGCGACGGCAACCGTCGCCAGAATGTAGCGTAATTTCATCTGTTCTTAAGGTTAATTTGTTTTAGGTTAGTTCAATGTGCAAATTTAATAAAATTTCACAACATCCGCAACACAAAATTAGTAATGGAACTGACGCTCGACATTAGAACGTCGGCTCCATGTCGCGCTTATGTAGCGGTTGCCGGATGGACAGTTTCTTCAACTTATGAAACCTTATGAACTTATGTTCTGATCTTCATCCGCTCACGACTCGGAGGAAAGTGTTGCAGAACCGCGGAAGCATAGTAAGAACAATATTTTTGTTAGAGTCCCAATGCATGTTCGTTTAGCAGGAAATCATAGACACTAATAATTATGAAGCCATCTTGATTCTTATAGAATGGCTGATGAGTGCCAACTACAATTATTTTCTTAAATGAGTCGTCTATATTGCGCAACGAAGCCATTTCCTGACGAATCTTCTCATCTGTTGACATCTCCAAGGCTGATTGAATATAGTAGCGCTCAAAGCCTTTGTTACATACGAAATCCACCTCTAATTGGGAACGTTTACGTACACCATTATCCATACGTTGAACCGGGACGACTCCTACATCAACATTGAACCCCCCGATATATAAGCTCATTGTAGATTATATTCTCCATAAGATGAGAACGCTCTACCTGTCGAAAGTTCAAACGGACATTGCGTAAGCCATTATCTGTAAAATAATATTTATATGGACTGTCAATGTATTTCTTCCCTTTTATATCATATCGCTCAGCCCGATCAATTATGAACGCATCTCCAAGATATTCCAGATAAGATGCAAGCGTGGTGCGATTTACTTTTTCATGGTGTACGCTCTCAAATGTATTTGCTAATTTTCCGAGATTCGTCAGTGCACCGATACCTGAGGCAAGAATATTAAGAAGCTCATCAAGCATCTCTGTATTCTTTATTTTATAGCGTTCTACTATTATGTCTTTTATATAGGTTTGAGTAAAAAGGTCTTTCAAAAAGGATTTTTTATGTTCAGGGGATTTTAGTAATACAACTTGAGGGAGACCTCCGTACAGCATGTACTCATCCAGCCCATCTTCTTTCGTCAATCCTGTTGCCGAAAGGCTTTCGCTAAAACTTAGTGGATTAACATGGACCTGAAAACCGCGTCCTCTAAATGTGGTGACGACATCTTTTGAAAGAAACCGGGCATTACTTCCTGTGACATAAACATCAATGTTATTCATTCCGAGATAACTGTTTAATACATCTTCAAACTCAGGAACATGTTGGATTTCATCAATCATAACATAATGCATTGAATCATCTATTATCTTCGCATCAATATATTGAAGAAGCACGTCCGGATCACGGAGAATTCGATTTCGCCGATCTTCGAGATTGATATTGATAATGTGATTCGTATCTACACATGCTCTTTTAGCCAGGCTGTGTACAGATTGGAAAGAAGAAAGGATTTGCCACACCTGCGAATCCCTGTTATGATTTTTATCATCCCGTTGTGCTGAACGGAAATGAGTTTATTCAAGTATAAGTCTCGTTTAATAACCATGTCTATTGATTTTAACTGTGCATTTGCACACGATTGAACAACGCGAATATGGCAGGTTTATTTTACATATTTCATATTATGCTAAATCACTTATACTAATATTCTTACTACATTGTCACACACATTTTATACCCCACTTTTTTCATTGTTACACACATTTTATGGGTGACTTGTCATGCGTAAGCATTAACTGAAGTACACCTTGCGGGTACAACTTATAGCAACATCGGCTACAACTCATCCAAGTTGTAGCCGATGTTGTGTTATGTTGGAGGACTCACTTTGCCTGCTGTCGTACCGTGGTCTCCATGATTGCTTCGGGATGGTATTCTTTCCATCGATGCGGCAGCAGCTGCATCAGGTCAGACTCCTTCGCTTTCTCGAAGTATGGCATCGATGCGATGACACTGTTCAGGTACAGGCGCGGATTTATGTTGTGGTTGCGGCATGTGGCAAGCAGCGACTGGATGACGCACATGTTCTCGGCCGATTCGTGGTTGCCGCAGAAGAGATAGTTCTTGCGACCGAGCGTGATGGGGCGGATTTCGTTCTCTGCAAGGTTGTTGTCGAGCTTCAGACGCCCGTCCTCAAGGACACGCATCATGTTTTCCCAACGGGTATAGGCGTAGGTGACGGCCTGACCGGTGAGGGTGCGTTCGCTGTAATGGATTCCTTCGGTCTCCATCCACTTCTTCATCTCTTCCATGACAGGCTTCGAGCGTTTCTGTCGTTCGGCTTTTCTTGCTTCGAAGTCCATGGCGAGGGCATCGCATTCGTGCTCGATATGGTAAAGTTCGCGTATTTTGCCGAGGAACCATGAGGCGGCACTGCGATTTTCCGGCAACGCCTGCTCCCAATGGCGGCGGATGTGCACCAGGCAGTTGACAAGGCGCACGTCAACGCTCGACTTGTAAGCAGCCGTATAGCCGCCGAAGCCGTCACATTGGAGATATCCATTGAAGTTGTATTCGTCTGTCTTGTCTTTTATTACATTGCCCGCTCTGGATCCTTCGTCGTAGAAGAAGACGACAAGCCTTTCCATCACAGCCCGGCTCATCCAAAGATATTCCTTGTCGGCCTGATGCTTTTCGTTGTTTATGACCGGAACGGTGCTCTCGTCGGCCTGGACATAATCGCTGCGGAACACCTCGGCCACCATGAGATTGTAGAGCGGACGCAACAGCTCCATCGTCCTTTTGTACCATCCGACCATCGTTGCCTCCTTGACTCCGGTCATTCCCATGTGTGCCATCTGTTTTATCTGACGGTAGAACGGCATGTGGTACTCGTACTTCTGCAACACTATCTCCGTCAGCAGACTGGCATCTGGAACGCCTTTGTAAATCGGGAACTTGGGCATAGGAGCGATAATGACCCCTTTCCCTTTCTCGACAGGTTCGGTCGGGTCGATAAGTCCGTACTTGGGACGGATTATCTCTATGCGGTAGTATTTGCCCGGCTCGAAGCCGACGAGCGTCGTGACCTCCTCG
>ERZ827108.854-NODE-854-length-46713-cov-5.056303_pt1 | contig 46713 bp, 41 predicted proteins | sample MGYA00519921_ERZ827108 | MGnify/ENA primary metagenome ERZ827108 (study PRJEB31778, sample SAMEA3449258) | human gut metagenome | biome: human gut; feature: human-associated habitat; material: faeces | place: United Kingdom | collected 2010/2012 ...
CTCCAAGACACTCAATAATGCGAGTTAATTTTGGAACATAGAACTGAACACCCTAGCTATTAAATCGCAACTCAGTGATCCATCAAGCTACGAAGGCAGTGGAGACTGGCAAGAAGCGATTTGGGATTCAAGTTCACAGACTAAGCGTTATGTAGTAAATAGGGTGTTCAGTTTTGTGTTCCAAAATTAGCTTGCTTTGTTGAGCGTTTTGGAGCGAAGCGCCACCCGGTTTTCGGACAGATTCTCCTTGGCCCAGAGATCTATGTCCTTAAGTTTAACATTGGCCAAGCGTACTTTGAAATTTTGATTTTCAGCGACAGAAAAGTCAATTGTTTTTGGATATAGCGGCAGTATAAGGACCTGAGAGGTTATCCCGTATAGTTTGTTGGGAGATTTCTTGGCCTTAAAGATGCCGAAGCCAGATTCGATGATGTCAGACGATATGTTTCGTATTTCAGCCGGATCAGAGAGAAGATCCGCCTGTGATTTGAAGTAGTCCAGCATTTCAAGTCCGACGGAAGCACGCCTGTTGTTGGCGTTTCCGATGACCTTGCGGATTATGTAATCCTGACACAGAGCGTTGACACGTTTCCCGAAGCCTTGATTCTTGCACAGGTTCTCCACATGGGAGATTGCCTCCGTGCAGACATGCAGCTCGTCGACAAGATTCCGGAAGTCCAGAATAAATGAATAGGCATCCTTCATCTTGTCATCCAGATAATCGTAACAGCCAATGATCTTCTGTGCCCAGTCCACCCAGTCCCGGAGATTCATGAACCGTGCCATTGCCCTCATGTTCGGGGGCAGCAACCAGGCTTTGTCCGTAAGATGGTACTGAAGCCTGATCTTGCCGAGTTTCTCGGTAAGAGACACGAAATCAGGATCTTTTCCATATACGTGCTTCATGCAGTTGCCAAGTGTGTGGCTTATGTCCAGATGATGGCATATACCGGCATCCTCGAAGCCTCCGACGAGGTTATGGGCGCCGTCGGACACTCCATATTCCGGAGGTGCGCCGACCGATTCGACGACTGCATCAAGAGAAGGCTTCACGTCATCGCGTCTGAAACATTCTCCGACCCTCATGTCAAGTACCGTGACATCCTTGTGACCAAGAGGTCTTCCCTCATGGTCTGCCTTGAAGCCCAGCACGAGCAGAAGTTTCTCCTTGTTGATCGTGATGCTTTCATCAATAATCACACCGTATTTATGACTCATTGGAGTGTCCTCCTGATATATGGACAGTCCCAGTTTCCTGACCCGGTTGGCCACCGAGTTATAGCAAGGGGTCTTCCCGAACGACTCTCCGAGGACTTCCTCGAAGATTCCGAGGATATCGACTACCGTTCTCAGTCCGCAACCGGTCCTGACATACATCAGGACACAGAGCATTATCAGCTGAATAGAGAATCGATGTCCGGGAACAGGTTCGAAAGCAACTTGCGTTGTTCTTCCGATATTGTTATGGTCGGCACGTCTTTTTTTTTGAGTTCTTTCTTCAGACCCTTTATCTTGGCTTTGTCAGCCTCTTTCTGGGTCTTAAGTTTGCTCTTAAGTTTGGCGTTCTCTTTTCGAAGACGTTTCAACTCCTGTTCCGGGGTCTCCTTTGGGGTGTCTGAACCTGACTTTTTCATTGGTTTTTAGTTGATTATTAGACTATAAAGTTACTAAAAACCAATGAATTGTCCAAATTTTCAATGTACTCTTTTGCGCTAAAAATCAATGTTTTTAAGCACGTGATTTTATTAAATTTTCAAGTGTTTTGAATGATGTTTTTCGGAACATCAAACTGAACACCCTAGTTGATAGACAACTGAATGTTTTGACGGATGCCTTGTCGAGTGTGTCGTAAAAAATATCTGATTTTTACATTTGTGTAAAACATTTTTTGTAATTTTGCGTTGTAATTTCAAACGCAAAGAATTATGAGCGAAGTAGAACTCCTCTTAGTCAACAGCAGCGACAGCTGCACGGTGTATACTATTCAGTTCCTCTCTGATGATATGAGCGAATTTGAAAAATTCGTTACCAAGTTCAGACAGGACGCCGTACTGAATCCTGACTTTCAGGCAATAATGAGATTCGTTGAACAGATTCTCTCCAACGGCGCACTGGAGCGGTACTTCCGCAGAGAGGGCAAGATGAACGACTCAGTCGTTGCGTTACCGGTGCTGAAATCAAAACTTCGTTTATATTGTCTGCGGCTTACCAACAAAATTCCCGTTCTCGGCAATGGCGACGTGAAGAACAGCCGGACATACGAAGAAAACGACACATTGCAGGGGTATGTAATGGACTTGCAGAAATTCGAGCGTCTGCTCAAACAGGAAGTGCGTTCAGGCAATGTGGAAATTACAGAAAAAGAAATTATAACCGATAAAACCTTTGACTTATGAGGACCGCCAACATTTCTTTACAGGAAATCTTCAATGAGATACCTCAGGAGAAGCGTGAGGAAACCAGACTTTCTTTTGCTATCTCTAACAGACTGGACGCGCTTATGCATGAAAAGGGTTTGAATAAAAAGCAGTTTGCCGAAGTGCTCGGCAAACGGCCCAACGAGATAACACGTTGGCTTAGTGGCGAACACAATTTCACTATATCGACTCTCGCTATGCTCTCTTCTTTCTTCGGACAGCCGATTATTACGGTCGGTTAAAATCGGCTATGAATAATATTATGGCAAGCAAGGCTATTAAATTTTTGGAGGAACATCAGAGTGAGACTCCTTCGCGGTTTGCAGAAGAAGCCACATGGCGAAAGGAAAAGGAAAATGCAGGTTGGCTCCGCTGGTCGCGTCAGTTTGCCGTAACTTTTATAGGCTACATGCAGGACAACGGCCTCAAGAGAGCCCACCTCGCCGCTCGCCTCGGTGTAAGCCCGCAATATGTAAGCAAACTCCTTTCAGGCACCGAAAACCTCAGTTTCAAGAGTATAGCCAATATCGAGGATAAACTTGGCATCTCCTGTTTTGCCATGATGTAACCATTTGTAGGATGCCCTCACGATTCAATATCTACGACCAAAAGATTGATCTCTCGGAGATAAAGGATTTTTGCAGAGAGAATGGTCGTCTTGTTCATTATTCTAAAGAGGATGTTTTTGCCCAGCAGGGATGTGTGGCTAAATATCTCGGGGTCGTGGAATCGGGGTATTTCAAATACACTATACTCACATCATCGGGAAATGAAGCTGTCGTAGGATTTGCTTTTGAGGGAGAAATAGTAGCTGATTACTACAACTCATTCCACGATATTCCATCTGAAGTCACTATAAAATCAGGATCCGACAGTCTGGTATCTCAAATAAGAACTCCGGAGGCACGAAACATATTTAACGCATTGTTTGACGGAAATCTTTCTGCTGTGAATGGCGCACTGTTCAGTGAGATTTATTACCGCCAACTTGAACTATACCGAAAGACACCGACAGAGAGATACCTTGATTTGATAACGCTGTATCCTCAGATTATAGATATTGTTTCGTTGCGCGACATTGCCTCGTATCTGCTCGTCACACCGGTATATCTTAGCCGAATCCGAAAAAATCTCGCTAAAAAATCCGGCGAATAAAACTTGTTTTATACCGAAGTCATTTTTTCTGCCGAACTTTGCCAATAAAAAATGGCAAATGAAAAATAGGATACTCATATCAATCTTATGCCTGATGGTTGCTGTACCTTTTATGGCATTAGCTGAGATAAACATCACTGAGGGATATGATGCGGATGGTATTGTTCCAATATCGGATTCGGGTGGAGAACTAATTTCTTCAGCAGTCCCTATTGACCTTTTCCCAGACGTAAATCTATCGGTACACAGAATGAGTCTCAACACATTCCTGCCTTCTGGAGAAAAGATTGTTCCTGTACGGGTGGAATCTGAATCCACGACAACACTTGATGTGGCGACCTCGGATTACGGACAGCCTAAAACCCTTTTGGCTGAGAATGGTGCGGATTCCGCAACTTCCATCTCTGTGTCAGGACCGATTGACGCTTCTGATTTCAATGCTATTTGGGAATGCGCCACCATAGGAAATCTACGGATTCTTGACCTCAGTCATTCTCAATTAAAGGACAACGTAGTACCCGACTACGCCCTTTACCATACCATACAATTTGAAACAGGGCATTGGCTGGGCATAAGAAAAATTATATTGCCTGAAGAAATTGTCCGGATAGGAAAAGCGGCCTTCGCTTTCATGCATCTTGAAGAAATAAATATCCCGTCTAACTTAAAAGAATTGGGCTCAACGGCATTCGGGTATGATTATTGGCTTGACTGCGATATTATGATTCCCGATGGAGTAGAAGAAATAAAATACCAGACCTTCATTGACTGTAGGAGTCTAAACAGATCGCCGATTCTGCCGAACACCTTAAGATTGATTGGCGAACATGCTTTTGCCAATACTCCTTTTGAGAATATCGAATTTAATGATGGACTTGAGACTATCCGACAGGGCGCTTTTCAATCATGTGGAATCATACAAGTTGAGTTCCCCAACTCTATAATTGATTTAGGTCCAATGGCTTTTCAGCTTTGCCCTAAATTGAAACACATATCTTTCCCTGATATCATTGAGGAAATACCAATGGGTCTGTTCTCTATGTGTAATGCCTTGGAAGATGTGAATATTCCTAATGGTGTCAGACGCATTGCGGATAATGCGTTTATGATGTGTACGAATCTAAAAGATATCTCACTCCCCGAGACCTTGGAATCTATTGGGAAAGACGTATTCTGTGATTGTATCGTAGAAAAAATTGTTTTGCCCGGTAATTTAAAATCATTGGGAGACGGAAGTTTCGTTATTACGGATCTTAAAACAGTATATTGCGCATCTGAAATACCTCCTTTCTGCGAAATAGGTCAGAATGGTCCATTTGCCGAAGAATGGATTTCAGAAGCGGTTCTATATGTACCCGTCGGCACCAAAGCAAGATATCAAAGCCAATGGCAGTGGGACCTTTTCAAAGAAATAATTGAGACAGATGATTTCCCATCCTCAGACATAGACTGTGTAACAATCGACAATAAAGAACAAGATAACAATTTCTATGATTTATTAGGACGAAAGATTGAAACACCCTCTCCGGGGAATATCTATATATCAAATGGTAGAAAATTTATACGCCATTAAATAAGTTACATGTAGAACGCTCGAGTCATTACCACTTTGTGTATTATTGTTGCTTTTAAGGCTTAAGGTTTCGTATTAACTCTCCAGTCCGGTATATCTGAGCCGCATTCGAAAAAATCTCGTTTTATTCCGAAGCCGATATTTCTGCTGAACTTTATGGAGTATAAAATTTTGACAAATGAAACATCTGATAACATTTATATTATCACTGTTGCTGCTGTGTTCCTGCAACAACAATGACGAGCCGCCAACTGAAACTATGTTGTCGGTTTCAGAAGCGTATATACCTTGTACCGTCTCCTTCAATGTTAATGATACCGAATTTGTAAACAAGACAAAGGAATGGTCTGATAAGAAGTATATTGTTAACGACTTGTCAGAACTTCCAGATGACCCGTTAGGCTTTTCCGATGCCTATAAAAAGATGGATTTCAATCAATATACTTTATTGATAACTTACGACATCCATAACTGGGAAATTGATACCTACCGCAACCGACACTATTTCGACAACATTGAAAGAACTTACAACTGGGCGATATGTGTAGGGACATCTACTGTTCCCGATGACAATGCGGAAATATGGTATTTTACGCGATACGCTATTTTAGTCAAAAAATTACCCCAAGATGCCAAAATTAAGATGTGGTTTTCTCTGGGTGCCATAAACTGGGATTTTAAATAATACGCAGTATTTCATTCGTGTATCTATGCTTAATATCATTATGTCTGTAAATAATAAGATACATTTCAAGAGTATAAAAGCGAGCTCCAAGTTTTTTTGCCTGTGGCTCGCTTTTTGAATTATTTGATTCCGAAGCCTCGCTTTACCGTCTGTGTCAGCCGTTGCCATTGGTCTTTGAGCCATTGGAATATCCGGGTGACATTGACATGGAGATGGAATTTGTTGTCCGTGGAGTCTCGCTTGATTTGCACCTTTGCCCCCGAAGCGTCCACCTCTCTCAGCTGGAACGGGTAATAGAGTGTCATGCCGGACTTTAAGCCATATTCATTCAACGAGAGAAGCCCCTTTATGGAGTTGTCATTCAATCCCACGTCCTGACATTCCTCTATCGCCGGAAGCAAGGCAACCGCATCGGGAAAGAACTTGACGAAGTTACCAATCTTCCATTCATAGCTGCGGACGGTGTCTGCCTCATGTTCTTTCTGCCGTCTCAGGCTATCCGATAGATTGGATATCTCACGGTGTAAATCCCGCTCCCGCGCCTCTGCACGGTCTTTCATCTCGCGGATTTCATCATCCTTTCTGACAATCTCGGCTTCAAGCCTCTTGGTCTTGCTCCCGGTGAATATATTGGCGATGTTGCTGCCGAGTTCTTTGCGCTGTGCATCCCGCTCGGCTTTCGCCTCATCGCGCTCACGGAGGGCGTTTCGGGCTTCTTTTCTCGCCTCGTCAGGCTGTGCCTCGTATGCCTTTTTCTAGGCGGCGAGAGAAGAATTAGCCTCGGTCAACCGGGTGTTTTCGGAATAGAGTTCGTTGTTCCGCTACCGTATCTCCTCGTTGACCTGCGTGAGCATTTTCTTCCGGGTGTCGAGGGCGGTTGTCCGGCACTCAAGGTTCTCCACCTTCCTCTCCAACGATTTTTTCTCTTTGTCGAGCTTTCTTTTCTCAATGGAGAGATTGCCGATGTGTGTCTTTCTTTCCTCACGGATATGATTCCGTCACGGCTGCGAAGTTACGAAACGGTTTCGATATATGCAAGTTTTTTGAGCCTCGGAGGGCCAATCTGCGTCATGAAGCTTATTTTGGCAGCCTAAAGATCTTATTTTAATAATTTTCTGTTGTCTTCTCCATTCTCCAGAACGCTCATTTGATGAATTGCAATCCGGTTCAGTTTTACCAATCGCTCGGATTGCGGCATTCCCTGCTCGATGAATACCGCATTAAGGGTCTCCATATTGGAGAGGCATATCAACTCATTGATTGAGGCGTAATCCCGAATATTCCCTTTGAAGTCTGGATTGGCATCGCGCCATTGTTTGGCCGTCATTCCGAACATCGCCACATTCAACACGTCGGCCTCATTCGCATAGATGATACTTGCCTGTGCTTTGGTGATTTCGGTAGGGATGAGATTATGCTTGATGGCATCGGTATGAATCCGATAGTTTATTTTCGACAGTTCGCGTTTGGCTGACCAGCCGATAAGACGCTGTTCTTCTTCTTTGAGCCGTTGAAATTCTTTTACAAGATATAGTTCAAACTCAACAGAAACCCAACTTGCGAACTTAAATGCTATATCCCGCTGCGCGTATGTTCCTCCGTCTCTGCCTAATTTATTGATGATGCCTAGTGCCCCGGTAAGTTCAACCCAACGGGTTGGACTCATCGTAAATGAATTTGACCCTGCCTCTCTCAAAATGGGGTCGAATTCGACCCCTTTAAAGTCCGGATTGTTCAACGACTCCCATAAACCAAGATATTCAAGAGTATTCTTTACCCTCATCCAATTCTTTACCACATCTTTTGGCTCGGCAGGATTCTTCTGACGAGCGATGTCGGTAATGCAGATATAATCTATGCCATTTTTGGCAAGAGTCCTGATTTTGGTATCTTTTACAACTAATTTAGCCATTCGGTTTATGGTAGCCGGGGTTGATTGTAATTTTTGTCTCAGCCGCTCTGCAAAGATAGTCATTTTCATCGAATTGGGCAACATTGAGAAAAAAGGACATCGGGTATTCCTCCCTATGTCCAACCACGAATCTCCTTCAGCAAAATGTTTGTGTCGTAACTATGCGGATTCCACGGCAGGGATTCTTCTTTATCAGTTCCTCGTCAACCGCATCGACAAGCACCTTCTTGAACCAGTGGTAATTCTTTCGCGGCCTCTCCGGTGCATTTCTTCCGGAGATATTTGGCGAATCCGAGAACCATGTCCAAAGTGACGGCATCCATCGGCAGGACATCCTTGTATTTTGAGAACTGTGGAGTTAGCTCAAGATACTCGATGAAGCGTGTCAGAGAATATTTGTAAGACCTGCAGGCAGTGTGAACGCCTCGTTGTCCCCCCTTTGGATGAGCTTGGGATTTTGTTTCTGTTTATTTGGAAGTCTGCCCCATAACGAATTAATTTTGTGTTTGTGGAGCAAAGGTAATAACGGGGTGTGTGACACGAAAATCGCCCACAACATCTATCAACAATCGAAATGGGCAAATGGTGTACTTATGCTGTACTAAATGCGAAAAAAGATACAATCAGAAGAAAGTTAATAGAAAGCCACATCTGCCTAAAATGCTGGTATTCACCAATAATGGTTATAACGGATTATATCGTTTTTCCCTATGAAAAAACGAATGCCGTTAAAAACTTTCAAGGAATATCTTTCCCCTTCGCTTCTCGACGAATGCAAATCGCTGTTCAATATGGTATTGATGAGGTTACTCAATCTCTACCGTAGATAGCCTCGTCAACGTTATGTGGAATTGCGTGAACAATATCCCCAAATTGTCTAGACTGTTACATTAAAAGATTTGTCCTCCTTTCTCATGATTTCTCCCAACCATCTCAGCCGTATCAGGCGAGAACTGGCAAAAAAATTCAAGCACGGACATCAAAAAATAAGGTTGTCTACACATTTGTTAAGACCAAATCCATTTTATTTTGCTAATTTTGTGGTCGGAAAGGGTTCGACCAATCCACGACATTTTAGTAATTAAGATCCCATGCTATATGAAAAGAATATTTGTAATTTCGTTGATTGTCATTCAGTCTTGCATGGCTTTCTCTCAGAATTGCTGTGTAAACGACAGTATTGTCCGAGAAATTCAATTCCCTCTTACTGAACGGGACACCGAAACAGTGTTCTATTACTTCAACAACGAGTGGATTGCAGGAGCCACACCCGATATGGTTGAAACCGATTCTATCTCAAAGATGGAAGTCAAAGATGATGAATACGGCAACCGCGCGGTTTTCATAACAGTGTCGCCGGAAAGGTTGGCAAGGCTGAAATCCGAAGTACGCGATGCGAATAAGGATATTTGGGTAGACTATGACCCGATTTGTGAATTCCCCGGTGGCAATGGCAAGCTGAAAGAATGGTTAGACGCCAATATCCAGATACCCGAAGGATATAAGGGGCAAGAAAGAGTAATCGTCCAGTTCTACGTTCAACCGGACGGGGCTATTACCGATGCGAAATTATTCAGACCAAGTAAGAATGATGCTGCCAATGCCGAAGCATTGAGGCTTGTCAACGCAATGCCTAAATTCAGGGTGAAATTTTTCACGCCCAAAAGAACACGCCTCCGTTATAATCTGCCCATAAGGTTCAAAGAGCCTGGCGCGATGTTTATACGAGGAAATGAAACATAGTCAGGCTTCAACATCAGGCTCTTTCCCGGTTCTTTAAAACATAGTTTCCCCTGTCATTTCCTGAATCATAAAAACATCCCCGGCGAAAGACAGTCTTCGCAGGGGATGTTCTTATATCCTAGGGAATGCAACGGAAACCTGTACTCTACATATCCATACAATTCATACACCAATGGCGGAGTGCAATCGATGGCCATTGGGAGATAGATTTTGCTACATGCACAATCTACCTGACTACACCGGACAAGGCGTAATACAGATAAGTCAATCAGAGGGAGGAGAGGTTGGTGTCGAAGTTTCGGCATTCCCAATAGCGGGTCTCCACTGACGTGATGCCATCCATCACTCTTTGAGACAAGGAATTGCAGAGATCTTTAAGATTCGAAGAGGTACCGGCCAGCGCCGTCAGATCGGAATTGAATGCCCAGATGCCATCATCGGCAACCGATATGTCGGTCACTAGTATATAGAGAATCCTGCAACCGTCAAAGGTCTCGGGGTTATCGGTTATCTCCCTGCATATCTGCATACTGTCAGACAACTTAACAGGAAGATCCGAAGAGTATTCAGCTGCCTGTCTGCGGATCTTCTTTTCCAAGCCATTATAGCTGAGCTGCAGTTCCCAGCTCTTCAACTCTATGAAACACAAATATGTTTTGGAAGGACTGACAGCCAACGCATCGACCGACTTCCTTGATTCCTGCCCCTGTGCCTTATCCAAAAGAGTCTTGACCTCGTCAAAATCCATTACCGAGATTGTTGAGCCAGGGTTAACGCATGAGTACGACCTTCCCCTACGAGGTGAACATGCACTGTGCAAATCACATATTATCGTCGCAGAAACATCCGAGAAATCGGATACCCGGTTATAAATCTCTGAGGGAGTCATTTCATACTGTTTCTAACGGCATCCACATTCATAATGTCACGCAACGGAGCAGCCAAACGGGTAAAGATACAGTTCAAATCGTCCGTCACTTCCTTGACGGTGGCGAGCATTGTCTCATCAGACTCCTCGGCCATATAATACTTGACATCCTTTTCAATGCCCTTGGCTGAAGCGAAATACCTCAATGCCTGTACAAAATAGGGACTATGGGAGCTAACCACGATGGGCACACCCTTTGCTACAAGTTCTACAATCATCCTGCTGAAAACTATCTGCCATTCAGGATGCAGATGTATCTCCGGCTCATCCCATACCAGCATCTTAAACGTAGATATACTGTCCGTCTGAATCAACCGTTGCATAACGCCGAATGACTTGACACCCGAAGCAACACTGACAGGTGGCACCATATGCCCATCCTGATTGAAAGCAAGTTGTTTGGTTTTATTGTTTAATTCAAACTTGCCACCGATCACCTTGCTGATAGCATCCAACTGATTACGCAAATCCACTCCATATGAATCCTGATTATACAGACCTGCCAAATCCTCGGATCCACTTAATATCTTGTCGGCCATATCCGCCAGATGATATGGCACAGTATCCTTTCGGAGGGAATCCGGCAAACCTGCCAACGATGCGGTAGGTAACGGGCTTGACAAACGAAGCGTATTCAGGATTGGAAGGTAGAGCGGTGATTCAATATAGGTAATATCCTCCAATGAGGAGTTGCCATTCAAACGAACTTTGTCTACCTTTCCATCGCATATACATATCTCGATATCACTGCCGTCCGCATCGGTCGTTTCGTCGTGGAACTGAATAAAGGAATCCTTTGAGCCATAAGAATTCAACGGTTCCATAAACTCGCTTTTAGCGATTGCCTCGAATTCATCCCGGACTGCCATCTCAGGGCTGTCAAGTTTTACTATAAAGTCACCAATCCGAACTAAGCGATTCCGCATGATCGCCATCATTCGGGATGAAAAGTTCCTCTTCTCAGCCTCCGTTTCTAAAAGTTGACGTAACTCATCGACAGATGTGATTCCATTAACCAAATTAAGACTCAGATCCTGTACATCTCCCAAGATTGAAGCGCTGTCGGAACCATGAAACATATTCTTCAATGCCACCAGTTCCATTCTTACCAGAGAAATAGTCTTCATTTTGTCTATCTGGCGAACATTATTTGCAGCTTTGAGAATAGAAAACAGAATCTTCCCAACCGTACTCTTACCTGAGTTATTTTCGCCGGTAAGCACAGTGAGGCCTCCTACCTCAATATCGGCATCCTCAATCTTAAGAACATTATGTAATCTAAGTTTCATAATTCTAATCGTCTAACCTAACCTGCAAATTTACCATTTTTTATTGTAAGTCACAAATCTATTTGAGTTTCCGTCACATTTCCTAAGTTGTAAAAACATCCCCTGCGAAAGACTCTCTTCGCAGGGGATGCAGTAGCCCATTAATTGTATCCTGTCGTATCAGACAAGTTTACTTGCCTAAGAAGGCGCGGATCTTGGCGGTGACGGCCGGGACGGTGTAGCCGAACTTCTCCTCCAGGACCTTGGCAGGGGCCGAGGCGCCGAAACGCTCCATGCCGACAACGTCAAACTTGCCGTGCAGCACGGGCCACAGGGTGATGGGCAGACCGCTGGTCAGGCCGAACTGGGGAACGCCCTCCGGAATTACGCTGTCACGGTAGGTCTTGTCCTGGTCCAGGAACATACCGATGGACGGAATCGATACCACCTGAGCCTTCACGCCATCCTTAGCCAGTTCCTCGGCGGCATGTACCAGCAGGGCCACGTCGCTGCCGTTGGCAACCAGCGTCACTTCAGGTTTGCCGTCGACACCCTTCACTACATAACCACCGTGCTCGGCCTTCATGGCGTCCTTGCGACGGTTCTCCGAAGGCAGATCCTCCAGGTTCTGACGCGAGAAGATCAGCACCGAGGGACGGTCCTTGGTCTCCATGGCCAGCTTGTAGCAAGCCACAGTCTCAGCGGAGTCGCAGGGACGGAGGACCAGTACGGAACGCTTGCCGGCGAAGTTGTGCACCAGTTCCATCAGACGGATCTGGGCCTCCTGCTCGATTGGCTCATGTGTCGGACCGTCCTCGCCCACGCGGAACGAGTCATGCGTATAGATGAACTTCACAGGAAGCTTCATCAAGGCAGCCATACGGATGGCCGGCTTCATGTAGTCGCTGAACACGAAGAATGTGGCGCACGCACCGAACACGCCGCCGTGCAGGGCGATACCGTTCATGATGCAGGCCATGGTCAGCTCGGCAACGCCGCTCTGCAGGAACGCTCCGCTGAAGTCACCCTTGACAAAGGCGTGGGTCTTCTTCAGGAAGCCATCGGTCTTGTCGCTGTTGGCCAGGTCCGCGCTGGATACAATCATGTTGCCCACATGCTCGGCCAGGAAGCCGAGAACTGTCGCCGAAGCGGCACGGGTGGCCATGTTCGGCTTGAACTCGATGGAATCCCAATCAAGTTCGGGCAGTTCCAGAGCCTTATACTCCTCCAGAGTCTTGGCCAGTTCAGGATTGGCCTCGGCCCATGCGGCGTACTCCTTACGACGCTCGGCTACTATCTTCTTCAGTTCCTCGGCACGCTTAGCGTAGAGTTCCTGGACCTCCGGACGGATAACCCATGGATTCTCGGGATCGCCTCCATAGTTGCGGACAGTGGCCGCCACATCGGCGCCGGCGGCCGAGATGGGCTGTCCGTGGGTGTTGATGGCACCCTCCAGCGACGCGCCGTCAGCCTTGACGACACCCTTGGCCATTGTGGTATGGCCGATGATGAGCGTGGGGCGATCCTTCTCCTCCTGAGCCTTGGCCAACGCGTCGGCCATTGCCAGAGGATCGCTGCCGTCCACCTCCATTACGTTCCAGTTCCATGCACGGTACTTGGCGGCAACATCCTCGTGGTCGACATCCTTGACCAGCGTAGAGAGCTGAACCTTGTTCGAGTCGTAGAACATGATCAGGTTGTGCAGACCCAGCGTACCGGCCAGACGTCCGGCACCCTGCGAGATCTCCTCCTGCACGCCGCCGTCGGAGATGAATGCGTATGTCTTATGCTCCACTACCTTTCCGAAGCGGGCCTGCAGGAACTGCTCGGCGATGGCGCAGCCAACGGCCATGACATGACCCTGTCCCAGAGGACCGGAAGTGTTCTCCACGCCACGGTTCACGTCAACCTCGGGATGACCCGGAGTCTCGCTGCCCCACTGGCGGAACTGCTGCAGGTCCTCCATGGAATACTTGCCGGTCAGCGCCAGGATGCTGTACAGCATCGGCGACATATGTCCCGGATCCAGGAAGAAACGGTCGCGGGCGAACCACGACGGATCCTCGGGATCGTAAACCAGGAACGACGAATACAGCACATTCACGAAATCGGCGGCGCCAAGCGCGCCTCCCGGGTGGCCGGACTTCGACTTCTCGACCATCTCGGCAATCAGCACACGCAGGTTGTTGCCGGCCGACCGCATTATTTTCTCATCCATATATACACTATAATGTTTGATTTTCAATATCTTTCATACGGAAAAAAATCCGGGAACATCCACTAAGTGGAATGCCCGGATTTCTGTATTGCAGTTGATTAGAGGTCACGCAGGTCGATGGGAGCCTCGTCAACCGGGATGTCCTTGTTGACGTTCTTGGAGCCGACAAGCGAGTAGAACAGGATGTACGCCAGCATGGCGATAACCAGCCAGTAACTGTTGACATAGCCGATGCTGCTGCGGGCAATCATATCCTGGATATAAGGCATGACGCCACCGCCTACCACCATCATCATGAACAGGCCGGAAGCCTTGGCGGTGTACTTGCCCAGGCCCTCGGTGGCCAGGTTGAAGATGCCGCCCCACATCACCGAGGTGCAGAGGCCGCACAGGAAGATGAACAGACACTTGATGGGCACCTCGCCGGAAGTGATGTTCAAGGCACTGATCTCAGGCGACTTGAAGGTGACGCTCTCGGGAATGAAGATGGCCAGCAACATCAGGATGATGGCTACAGACGATACGGTCACCATCTGCACGCGAGTGGAGACCTTGCCGCTTATGATGGAGCTGAGGAAACGGCCGATAAGCATCATCAGCCAGTACAGGGCCGCCAGCGATCCTGCGACTGCCGCGGCGCCCTCGAAGTTCTCGCGGCTGATCCAGGCGTTCATCTCGCCGGGGATGCCGATCTCGATACCCACATAGAAGAAAATGGCCAGGATGCCCAGACGGCAGTGACGGAACGACAGCGGGCTGTGCTCGTACTTCACCTTGCCAAGGTTGGCCTGGGGCTCCGGAATCTTGACGAAAGAGATTATGATGAACGCCAGCACGAAGATGACGATACCGGTGATGACCAGCGGAGCCACAGCCGCCATGGTAGTCTCCTTGGTAAGCGTACCTACCAGCATACCCACCAGCAGAGGCGTCAGCGTACCGGACAGGGAGTTCAGCGTACCGCCGGTCTGGATCAGCTGGTTGCCTTTGTTGCCTCCGCCTCCAAGAAGGTTAAGCATCGGGTTCACTACGGTGTTGAGCATACATACGCAGAAACCGCATACCAACGCACCCAGCAGGTAGATGAACAGGTTGAGGTAAGTGGGGTTATCGCCACCGATCACTACCACATCGCCGCCGACGACGCTGGAGAGGAGCTGGATGCCCAGACCGATGGCACCTACGGCCAGGGCGATCAGAGCCGTCTTTTTGTATCCGTACTTGATCAGCATGTTGCCCGCCGGGATACCCATGAACAGATAGGCCGTGAAATTCATAAGGTTACCGGCCATACCGGCCCATTCATACTTGAAGCTCCAGATGTTTCCGAAGGGAGCCGCCATGTTGGTGACGAAGGAGATCATCGCGAAGATGAAGAACATCGTGATGATCGCCACAATACGGCCGTTCTTGTTCGCCGCGGCCGCTACTGCTTGTTTTGAGTCCATGTTATTTGTTATTGTTATTAAATTTCATCCAGGTTAACGTCCGGAGCCGCGTCAGTACTCACGGTTTCCGAAAATGGCCGTGCCGATGCGCACCAGGTTGCTTCCTTCCGATACGGCCAACGGCCAGTCGCCACTCATTCCCATCGACAGGGTGTCGAATCCCCGCAGGTCCGGCGCGATCTCCGATATCTGCCGGAAGACCTGCGCGATTGCCGCGAAGTCGGCACGGACACGCTCATTGTCATCGGTATTCGACGCCATTCCCATCACTCCGCAGATGTGGGTGCTCGTGAGCCGCTCGAATTTCCTTCCCTTGAAATAGTCCAGCAGTTCCTGGGGCAGGAAACCGAACTTGGTCTCCTCCTGCGCCACATGCACCTGCATCAGCACTCGCGTCACCACTCCGGCACGACGCGACTCAGCATCGATCATATCCAGCAGCCGTTCCGAATCCACACTCTCGATCAGTGAAGCCTTGCCGATCAGATGTCGCACCTTGTTGGTCTGCAGGTGTCCGATGAAATGCCATTCCACGTCGGCGGGCATCTCCGGCTCCTTGGCCAGCAGTTCCTGCACTCGGCTCTCGCCGAAACGGCGCTGACCAGCCGCATATGCCTCACGAAGTTTCTCCACAGGGTGAAACTTCGACACGGCCACCAGCCCGACGCCTTCCGGAAGCCGACTGTATATTCTCTCTAGGTTTGTCGCGATCTGTCCCATCACTCCGCACCGCCGCCAAGGTTGGCGGGATATACGTCCATTATCATGGTCTCGGCCACCGAACCTATCTCATAATCGGCCATAGTGCCTTCCATACCCTCCTTGAAGTTGGACACCGCGCTGTCGAAATCGAAAGCCTGCACCAGTATCTGGCTAGTGGTCTTCTTCTCTACTCCGCTCTTCTCGTCCAACGTTATGAAATTCACCTTCACCATGTACCAGCGATCGCCGCCATCCTTGAAAAAGACCTCGGATATCCTGGTCTTCTTCACCGACGACAGCGAATACTCTCCGCTTATGAAGGGTTTCATCTCCTCTATGATGCGGGCCTCGGCCTCCGTGAACGTCAGAGCGTCTACCAGATAGGGTTCGTTAGCCTTCTTTACTTGACCGTTCTCGGTCATCTTGTCGTACCTTACCTTGCATTCAAACCACAATGCCATAATCTATACGTCAGGTTATATATCCTTGTTAATCCGTTATCCGTGCATGTCAGGGGCACAGCGCACGGCAATGCAAAATTAATCAATTATTTCTACTTTAACAACCGCTTGGTTTGTATTAATTGTGAAAATGTGTTAACTTTGCCGTGGATATATCGCACCGGGCGGTGCGATTGCGTTAGTTTTTAGACCATAAGCACTCCTATTGTTTTCCATAAACCAAGGAATATGAGTTCCACATATAAATCCCTGTTCCTGACATTCTTCAAAATCGGAGCTTTCACCTTCGGCGGAGGATGGGCCATGATCTCGATCATAGAGCGGGAAATAGTCGACAAGCACCATTGGATAGAGCGTGACGAGTTCCTGGACCTGCTGGCCATCACCCAGTCGCTCCCGGGAATCCTGGCCGTCAACATCGCCACGGCGATCGGCGACAAGATCAAGGGTACCCGAGGCTCCATCGTGGCTGCTCTGGGCACCATTCTCCCCTCGTTCATGATCATCCTGGCCTTCGCGATCTTCCTGACCCCTGAAACCATCAAGAACAACCGCGTCATCTCGTCCATCTTCATGGGTATCCGGCCATGCGTGGTGGCGTTGATAGTCGCCCCCGTCCTATCGTCCGCCAAAGCCGCCAGACTGAAATGGAAGACAGTATGGATTCCCCTGGTGGTGGCGCTGATGATCTCGCTGGACCTCGGTGCCGTGTCTTCCCCCATCCTCTACATCGTCCTGGGTGGTCTGTTCGGATTCCTGGTGTGGTGGGTGCCGCAGAGACATAAACAGAAATCAAACAAAGCATAGCGTGTCATGTCAATATACTGGAAATTAATCTGGGCCTACATCAAGATAGGCATATTCGGGTTCGGCGGCGGTTACGCCATGCTGTCGCTGGTTGAGAAGTCGGTGGTGGATCCCGGCTGGATCTCGGAGCAGATGTTCACCGACATCGTGGCCATCTCGCAGATGACTCCCGGACCGATCGGAATAAACTCGGCCACATACATCGGGTATGTGGCCCCCGGCACCGTCGATCCTGAACTGACAGGCTTATGGTGGGGCATCCTTGGATCAGTGCTATGTACATTGGCGGTGACGGTCCCTTCGTTCTTCATGGTGCTGAAGGCCGCGCACTTTGTACGCCGCCATCAGGAGTCCGGCACCATCAAGGCCATATTCTCCGGCCTCCGTCCGGTGGTGGTGGGATTGATAGCCTCCGCGGCCATCATGCTGATGAATTCCGCCAACTTCAATCCCAACCACATCGACTGGCAGCTGTGGGTCAACATCGGAATATGCGTGGCGGCTTTCTGCCTGGCATGGTTCCCGATTCCATGGCGCGGCAAGAAGATCAAACTGCATCCCATATTCATTATCATACTGTCCGGCTTAGCCGGATTCATACTTTATTACTGATGAATTACGAAGAAAAACTTTCCTGGCTGTTCCGCCAGCTGCCGATGTTCTCACGCATCGGAGCCGCCGCCTACAAGCCGGGACTGGAACGTTCCATTGCGTTGGCCGAGCACTTCGGCAACCCTCAGGACAAGTGGAAGTCCATTCATGTGGCAGGGACCAACGGCAAGGGGTCGGTGTCGCACCTGCTGGCCTGCGCGCTGCAGAGCAACGGCTACAAGGTGGGGCTCTACACCAGCCCCCATCTGGTAGACTTCCGCGAACGCATGCGCATCAACGGCAGGATGATTCCCAAGGACAAGGTGGAGCAGTTCATCGACGAATGGCGCGAGGCAGCCGAACGGTATCCCGACAAACCCTCATTCTTCGAACTGACCATGATGATGGCCTTCAAATGGTTTGCCGACGAGAAAGTCGACTTCGCCGTCATCGAGGTGGGCATGGGGGGACGTCTGGATTCCACCAACATAATCCACCCACTGATGAGCGTCATCACGAACATCTCATGGGACCATGCCCAGTTTTTAGGCGACACGCTCGGCAAGATCGCGGGCGAGAAGGCAGGAATCATGAAGTCGGGCGTACCGGTTGTGGTAGGCGAGGCCGAGGGGGACGTGGAGGAAGTGTTCCGCCGTCATGCGGCCGAGACAGGAGCGCAGTTGATCGAGGCCTACAACCTGCAGGACGCCGAGGCAAACGCCCGTCTGGAGGAACTATGCCCCCTTCATGGCGATTACCAGCACAAGAACCTGAACACATTCCGTGTGGCCGCCAGGACACTGGAGAAGATCATTCCTTCTCTCCACATGGACAAGATGGAGCAATCCGTCCGCGACATCGTCAAGGCCACCGGACTGCGGGGACGTTGGGAAATACTGTCCGACTCACCATTGACAATCTGCGACACTGGCCACAACGAGGCCGGCATCCGCAGCAACATGGCGCAACTGAAGCGGCTGATGTCCAGACGTCCTGGCGCAAGGCTGCACATGGTCATCGGATTCGTCGCGGACAAGGACCTGGACCACATCCTTCCCCTGTTCCCTACGAACGCAGTCTATTATCTGAGCCAAGCGCAGATACCCCGCGCATTGAACTATCTTGACCTTAAAGCCAAGGCCGATGCTTATGGATGGAACTCCACGGCATATTCCACGGTCTCCGGAGCCGTGCAGGCGGCACGATCGGCCGCGGCACCCGGAGATATAATATACATCGGAGGCTCCACATTCATCGTGGCCGACCATCTGGCGAATCTTGAGAAAGCCTGACAGGCAGACATTCCTGTTATGGCAATACATTAAAAAAGCGGGCCCGTCAGGACTCGCTTTTTGTTTCTGTTTCTTCATTATCTTTCTGAGGCTGAGGCTTCCGACGTGGCGGACGGCCTTTGGGGCCCGGGGTATCGCCCTTAGCCGGGACGGTGTTTTCCTGTCCAATGACCTCTATCACCATCGGCACATTGGCTGAACCTGTCGGCTTTGCCTTGGCTTCCTGCTGTTTGGGTTTGGGCTGAGGCTGTTCCTTCGGCCTGGATTGCTCCTTGGAGTTAGGCTGCTCCTTGGGCTTTGACTCATCCTTGGGCTGTTCCTTCTGTCTGGGTTCTTCCTTCGGCTTGGACTGTTCCTTCGGCCTGGACTGCTCCTTAGGTTTTGATTGTTCCTTAGGTTTCTGTCTCTCTTTCTGAGGCTTGGCCTGAGGCTTCTCCTTCTCATCGGTGGTCTCGACGCTGTTGCGCATCGCCACTTTCTGATTGTTCTTGGTCTGGCTGGAGTTCATGTCGCTCTCTTCCTTCAGGTCAATCTCGTTCTTGTCCTGATCGAATACGCGGTACTGCAGGAAAGCCAATGACTCGTCGGCCACGATCTTAACGCCACGGCCGTACTTACGACGCCATTTTGAGTAAAGCGAGAACAGTCCCTTCTTGATGTACGCTTCCACGAACGGGTGGATGTACATCGTAAATTTTTTGATTTTCAGATCCTCGGTGAGATATTCTATCTTCTCCTCGAGTTTGTCGGTGAACAGCAGCGAAGCCTGTACATGTCCCTTGCCGAAACATGAGGGGCAAGTCTCCTGCGTCACGATGTCCAACGCCGGACGCACGCGCTGACGGGTGATCTGCATCAGTCCGAACTTGGACAGCGGCAGTATGTTGTGGCGGGCGCGGTCGTTGGCCATGACCTCGCGCATATGGTCGTAGAGCGCCTGCCGGTGCTCCTGCTTTGCCATGTCGATGTAGTCCACCACGATGATGCCGCCCATGTCGCGGAGCCGCAACTGGCGTGCTATCTCGTCGGCGGCCTTCAGATTGACGTCCAGAGCGTTCGACTCCTGGTCAGGACACGCCTTGCTGCGGTTGCCGGAGTTCACGTCGATGACGTGGAGTGCCTCCGTGCTCTCGATTATCAGGTACGCCCCGCTGCGGAACGACACCGTCTTGCCGAAACTGCTCTTGATCTGGCGCGTGATGCTAAAATGGTCGAAAATCGGAACCTCCTTGTCGTAGAACTTCACTATGTCGTCCTTCTCGGGCGCTATCAGCGACACGTACTTGCGTATCTGCTCGTACGATTCCTTGTCATTGACGTGGATGTTCTCGAAACTCGGCGCGAACAAGTCGCGAATCATACCCAACGTACGGGAATCCTCCTGATAGACCAGCGCCGGCGCCTTGGCGCGCTGCATCTTGGCGATGGTGTCCTCCCAGCTCTTGACCAGCGTGCGCATCTCGTTGTTGAGCTCGGCCACACGCTTGTTCTCGGCCGATGTACGGACTATCACGCTGAATCCCTTGGGCTTGATGCTGCTGATCAACTGGCGCAACCGGATCTTATCCTCGGTACTCTTTATTTTCTGCGAGATGGAGATCTTGTCGCCGAAAGGCATCAGCACCATGAAACGACCTGTCAGCGAGATCTCAGTGGTCAGGCGCGGACCCTTGGTGGATATCGGCTCCTTGGCTATCTGCACCAGCAGCAGGTCGCCGGACTTCAGGACGTCCTGGATGGTTCCCTGCTTGGGTATGTCGGGGTCGAACTTGAATTTCGACAGGCTCGGGACCTTTTTCTTGTCGGACAACGCCTCGCGGATGAACCGGATATAGGTGTTGTACTGTGGTCCCAGGTCGAGATAATGAAGAAAAGCGTCTTTTTCGTAACCCACATCCACGAATGCGGCGTTAAGTCCCGGCATGATCTTCTTCACTTTGGCCAGATAGAGGTCACCCACCGCATAGGCGATGTTGCGGCTCTCCTTCTGGAGCGAGACAAGCCGGGAATCCTCAAGAAGGGCTATCGACACCTCCTCGCGGTTCACATCTACTACTAATTCGCTTTTCATTTTCAGGTTGTTGAAGTCCAGTAGACTTCCTACGGGTTTATGATTACAAAAAGAACAGAACGAACCCCATCCCCTCGATGGGGAAGGGGTCCCGTTTGTCCTTTATCTGCGAAGGTCCCTTGCGGAACCGTCATCCGCTGAAGTTGTTTTACTTCCTGAACTGTTTCCCTGCGTACGGGGCATGTCTTTGGAAGCCGGTTACTTCTTCTTATGACGGTTCTTTCTCAGTCTCTTCTTGCGCTTGTGAGTCGCCATCTTGTGGCCTTTTCTCTTCTTTCCGCTTGGCATTTTACTTAATTTTTAATATGTTATCAGTTTCTAACTCAGGTACGTCACACATCCGAAATCGCACGTCACTTCGAAACCTCACCCTCGTGAACATCGTCCAGGAACACCTTCGACGGCTTGAACGTCGGAACCTTGTGCTCAGGAATCTTGATAGCGGTGTTCTTCGAGATGTTACGGGCGGTCTTCTCCTTGCGGGTCTTAACCACGAAACTACCGAAGCCACGGAGATATACGTTGTTACCCTCGGCCATGCTGTCCTTCACGACAGTCATGAACTCCTCAACCACGGTCAGCACTGCTGCCTTCTCCAGGCCGGTCTTGCGCGAAATCTCTGTTACGATATCTGCTTTTGTCATTGCGTATTAATTTATCTGTTAATTTCCTTATATCTCGACCGTCAGGCCCCGGGACAATCGCCCCTGTGCCATCAATCGATTTATCATCAGCATTTTAGCACGTCCGGAAAACCATCCGGACATGTAAGCAACGTTTTTTGCACTGCAAATATCGGAAAAATTTTTCAATTATCTGTTATCTAACCCTTTTTTTTGTTGAATTTTATCTGTTTTCCCCTCTTTTCACCTCTATCCTGCACTCGTCGGCGCTTTCAAGCCGTCCGCGCAATTCTTCCTCCAGATCCAGCGGATATTCTATCTCCAGACCGCACATATTGTCGAAAGTCTGGTCCACTATCCTCACCTCCGGATTCTTGACAATCCTCATCACCCCGTTCACCTTGGCGTAAGGGACTTCCACGCGCATCCGCCCCATCTGTCGCTTCTCGATCTTCCCCGCGTCCTCCAAGGCCAGCCGCGCCGCCTCGCGGTAAGCCGCTATCAGTCCCGACGTGCCCAGCTTTATTCCTCCGAAATACCTCACCACCATCACCAGGACGTCGGTCAGTTCCATGCTGTTGATCTGTCCCAATATCGGCTTGCCGGCCGTCCCCGAAGGCTCTCCGTTGTCGTTCAGCTGCCATTCCTTGCGTTCAGGACCAAGCATATACGCCCAGCACACATGGCGGGCGTCATGGTACTTGTTCTGGCACTCCTTGATGACCTGCCTGCATTCCTCGGCCGTGGACACAGGCACGGCAAACGACAGGAACCGACTCATCTTCTCCTTGTACTGAGATGAGCCGGCTCCAGATATGGTGTAGTATTTATCCATCTAAATTGCTTACGGGGTCTTATCCGAAGAAATTGTCGATTGACTCGCGTCCCTTTGGGTAGTAGAGCATACCGTTGGCCACCTGGGCCATATGGCCCTGACCCAATGTAGCCGTCACGATGGCCAGAGCCCAGAGCAACGCGCTCGACGGGCCGTTGCCCAGCACGAACTTGTCGTCAGCCACCACACGGCGGTCCTCATAGAAGGCTCCCTCCATCTTGTCCTGGAATCCGGGATAGCATGTGGCCTTGCGCCCCTTCAGCAGACCCATCTGGCCCAGCACAACGCCTGGCGACGCGCAGATGGCCGCGATGCGTCCCGTCTTGGAATCGAACTGCTTCTGCAGCAGCGCGCGCAGTGGCCCGCATGCGTAAAGGTTGGTCGCCCCGGGAAGTCCCCCGGGAAGTATGAGCCATGTGGCTCCCTCGAAATCCGTGTCTTTCATCAGTACGTCAGCCGTCACTGTGATTCCATGTGAACCTGCAACCTGCAACGAGTCCGTGATCGATACTGTCTTCACCGGCATTCCCGCTCTTCTCAGAACATCAACCGGCGTCAGGGCCTCGACTTCCTCGAACCCCTCCGCTAAAAATACATACGCTTCTTTCATAGCTGCAAATTGTTATGGACCCGGCACATGGCCGCGGTCAGATTAGTGTTTTACCGGATTAAGATTTAACTCCGATGTGTGTTTAGTGTTAATGTTTTGTTCCCAAAGTTAGCATTTATTTCCCTAAAAGCAAAATAATAAGTCGAAAAACATCCTGTTTTTATGCACAATCGTGTAAAATCACTGTTTCATCAGCATTTTGTCGAACTGCTCGCTGGTCCATACGGTGGAATCCGTCAGCACCAGCATCACCGGCAGACGGAGCGACTTGTTCAGGTCACGCGCCGCGGCGCTCCCCGCGGCCATGAACGATGTGGCGAGCGCGTCGGCCTCCATACATGTGCGCGCCACCACCGTGGCGCTGATCACATCGGTCTGGACCGGACGTCCCGTCTTGGCCGATATGGTGTGGCCGTATGTCTGACCATCCGCGCCCGAATGGAAATTCCTGTAATTGCCAGAGGTGGCCATTCCCATATCGGTGAACTCCACGACGCACGCCGGATCATGGACAATGGTGTCCTTCCGGAATACCGGCTTGTCAACGGCTATCCTCCATTTTCCGCCGCTCGGACTCGTGCCACGGACGGCCACCTCGCCCCCGATCTCCACCAGCCAGTCGGCGACGCCATGACGTTCCAGCATCTTCCCGACGCAGTCACAGCCGTAACCCTTGGCTATTGCCGAGAAATTGAACTCTATCCGTGGATCATCCTTGACCAGCGCGTCCATACGCAGGCGCGTCTTGTCGATTCCGACGAACGCCATCAGCGAATCGACACGCGCCGTATCGGACGTGGCCTTGTGGCCCGGGCCGAACCCCCATGCCTTGATCAGCGGCGACAACGTGGGGTCGAACGCTCCCCCCGTGAGCCGGTTTATCTTCTGTGACGTGGTGTACACCATCACGAAGTCATCGTTGACAGGTGTGGAGTCCTGACGGTTCACACGGCTCACCAGCGAGTTCTCGTCAAACACGTTCAAGGAATTGCCCACACGCTCCAGAACCCTCAGGATTGAATCCTTCAGTTCCGGGGCACCGTTGTAGGTTACATGGTATTCGGTGTTCCATACCATTCCATCGGCACGCTGCCATTCGGCCGCGTCCTTTCCTTTCTTTCCTCCGGAACATCCGGTCAATGTCACGACAAAGACTGTCAGTAACGCGTATGTCAGTTTCTTCAACATGGTCTCGTTGTTTTCAGGTTAATGAATCAGTTTGGGAGCCTGGAAGAAAAGTCCGAAATTGATGCCGAAGTTCCAGTTCCGTTTCGGCGAGGACAGATAGTTGGCGTATACGCTCAGGCTGGCGAAGGGGAAATTGTAGACCGCCGCCACCTCTCCGATGAACTCAAACTTATGGAACCAGTCGTCGTATCTCGTGACCTCCTGCCCCAGGTTCTTGATGTCCCTGATTTTGGAATATACATAGAAATCGCCACGCAGCTGCAGATTCCTCAACGGGGTCCACATCGGAATTACGCCCGCCGCCGCATAATTGTCGGAACGGAAAGCCTCGTTGAAGTAGTTCTGTGTGGAAGGTGTCGGTCCGAATTCCGCGGCATGCACAAGCGTCGAGGTATAGTTCTGGTTGAGTTCACGGTAAGTCACCAGCCCGTTGGCCATCACTCCGAACTGAATATTCCTGTTCACCTCGAAGAACTGCTTGTAGTAAATCCACAACGCACCCCACCAGCTGTCCTTGAAGCCGCCCGCAGGCCTGTCTTCCGGACACCATCGCGATTGCTCGTACGCCCCGCGGAACTCAAAATTCCAGTTGACGCCGGAACTGGGGTAAAGTTTGTCGTTCAGCGTGTTCTTCTCGAAGCCTGTCTTCAACACGCCTAAACGATATTGCGTCTTGTCGCGCTTCTTGCCGATATACGATCCGTTGGCATCAGGGAAATAATGATCGGACATATATCCTCCCGCCAGCGACACCCAACCCTTGGACTTGCGGGTCGCGGCCCATACATAACTGCCTCGCACGTAATTCACGTCGCCGGTTATGAACGCCGGAGCATCCGTCTGGTAGAACAGCACCTCCGAATCGTAGAACTTCTGCCTGCTCATCGAGGCGTCCAGCTGCACCAGCGAGGGACGCGAGCTGGGAAACACGAACCGCGCCTCCAGAAGGCCGGCATAGTAACTCTGTCCGATCCATCCACTCAGCGACACATCCAGCGAATTCAACCGCATGGAGTGGTAACCGGCCTTGAGGAAAAGCATCGAGTTGGTCGATGACGAAATCCATCCGCCCACACCTATGCTTGTGGGACGCTTGGGCGTTGCCTCGAGCAGAAGCGTGTTGTCGCCGTCGCGGCCGAACTCCGCCTGCGGCAGCAGGTTGCTTAGAGTTCCGTCGGTAACCGCCCTGTAATAGGAGTCTATCACCTTCGGCATTCCGATTTTCCTGTCATTATGGCTGCCCTGGAACAGATATCTCAGGTAACGCGCCTGGTCTCCCGGCACTCCGGTCACCGCCACGGAGTCGAACTCCAGAGCCGGCGTCTTCGAGGCGAAAGCCTCGCGGCGTCTGGTAACCTCCTCCAGGCTACGCCGCATCGGGATACGCTTCTTGATCGAGTCAACCATATGAAGGCCGGTCAGGTAGCCTATGTCGTAGATCTCCTTGGCCTTGTCGAACTGCAGCACCCCGAAGTTCAGCACAGGCACCTGGATCTTCACACCTATCTTCTTGGGAACCTTGTAATCGTTGTTCTGGATGATCATGTCCTCCAGCTGTGAGTAGAGGTCGCCGCGTATAGGCACGGAATCCCGGCCCGACACCGATACGCCGATTATGAAATCCGGATGGAAATCCTTGCGCATCACGTTCACTGGGAAATTGTCATAGATTCCGCCGTCATAAACCAGCACGCCGTCTATCTTGATGGGACGGAACACCAACGGGAAACTCATCGACGCGCGTACGGCATCGCCAAGCGATCCGTCGGCAAGGACGATCTTATGCTTGTGATACACGTCCGACGTGACGCATCGGAACGGGACGAAGAGATTGTTGAAGTTCTCGCCGCACTGCTCCGAATAGGGTCCGTACAGGTTCAGGAACTCGATGTTCATGGGGAGGGGACTGATCAGCGAGGTGGGCAGGATCTGGTTCACCACCTTGTCCTTGCTATCGAAATTCAGGTTAACCTCCAGCCATTTCGGCGTCGGAGCCGGCTGGATGTAGTAGTATATGCGGTCCGTCGGAATCACGCCTGTGCTCCAGTAGGTGAAGTCCTTGCCGGTGAACAGCTCCATCATCCGTTCGGGAGTCCATCCGCAGGAGTAGAGGCTGCCCACTATGGCCCCCATCGAGGTACCGGTCACGTAATCAATCGGTATATCGTTATCCTCCAATGCCTTGATCACACCGACATGGGCGATGCCCTTGGCACCGCCTCCGCTCAGTACCAGGCCGACCCGTCCGTTGCGCGACGGTCCGGCGGTATCAGTCAGCGCTTCCTCCGCGCGGACCGTAACGGCAGATATGGTGGCGATCAACGCCATGGCCACGAATATGGCCCCTCTGGAAACCATCTTCCTCATAATGGAATCATTTAGCGATATGGTCGAACCGTCACCGGACCCAGGATCCCCCTCCGGCTACTTCATGTAGGAATCCTTGAATCCCAGGAAGTACAACACTCCGTCGAGTCCGATAGTAGAGATGCTTTGCGAGGCCTCCCTCTTGACCTTGGGCTTCGCGTGGAACGCTATTCCCAGCCCGGCTTCCGAGAGCATCGGCAGGTCGTTGGCTCCGTCACCCACCGCTATGGTCTGCGCGATGTCGATGTTCTCCACCTGGGCCAGCAGCTTCAGGAGTTCCCGCTTGCGCTTGCCGTCGACTATGTCCCCGACATAACGCCCCGTGAGTTTGCCGTCCGGTCCGATCTCCAGTTCATTAGCATAAACGTAATCAAAGCCGAATCGGTTCTTCAAAGCCTGGCCAAAATAGGTGAAGCCACCCGAAAGTATGGCCGTCTTGTAACCCGACCGCTTCAGCACGGACATAAGTTTCTCCACACCCTCGGTGATGGGGAGATTGTCGGCGATGTCCTTCATGACAGAGACGTCGAGTCCCTTCAGAAGTCCCACGCGGCGAGTGAAACTTTCGCAGAAATCAATCTCGCCGCGCATCGCGCTCTCGGTGATGGCCCTGACCTCCTGCCCCACCCCGGCTCGGTCGGCAAGTTCGTCGATCACCTCGGTACGGATCAGTGTGGAATCCATATCGAAGCATATCAGCCGGCGGCAGCGGCGGTACATGGTGTCCTCCTGCATCGAGACGTCGAAGTCCAGCGCCGACGTCAGGCTCAGGATGTCGCTCTGCATCTTGGTCTTGTCACGCGGATTGCCGCGCACCGAGAACTCTATGCACGCCTTGGTGGCCATCTCCTGTCCCTCCTCCAGCGGCATCCGCCCCGTCAGGCGCGTGATGGTGTCGATGTTCAGGTCCTGGTCCGCTATCACCCTGGAGATCTCCGAGATATGCTGCGCCGTGATCTTGCGTCCCAGAAGGGTGATGATGTAGCGGTTCTTGCCCTGGGCGTTGACCCACTCCGTGTATTCATCCTCCGGGATGATGCTGAACTGCACCTGCACATGCATCGCGCTTGTGGTGAACAGCAGTTCCTTCAGGATGTCGCCGCTGCGGTCGCTCTGGGTCATGATCAGTATGCCCATGGCCAGCGTATGGTGTATGTCGGCCTGGCCGATGTCAAGGATCGTCGCGCCGTGACGCGCAAGTATTCCGGTGAGCTTTGCCGTGATTCCCGACCTGTCTGGACCGGAAATGTTGATCAATATCAGCTCGCGGTGGGTGGGGTTCTCGCTCATCTTCTTCTCTTATTATTTGATTTTCTGCGGGTTGCTGCGGACTTGGAGTTTCCGCCATGACTTCCGGCGCGTGCCACCGCACCCCTGGAGGCACGTTGCGACGGCAGCCTTATGCCCTGCGCCCGTAATCCCGACGCCTTTTCGCCGGCATCCCGGTAATCGGCCTCGGCGGCCTGCATATAGTATTTCAAGGCACGGGGCAGGTCGCGTTCCACTCCCTCGCCGCTCTGCAGCATCGTGGCGAACAGGTACGCGCCCTCGGCATTGCCGCGCTCGGCAGCACGCCAGAAGTTCTCGGCAGCGATACGGTTGTCCTGCAGCACGCCTTCGCCTGACTTGAACGCTTTGCCCAATGCCAGCAACGCCTCTGTGTGTCCGTTGCGGGCGGCCCGGCGGTACCAGTACGCCGCCTCCTTGGAATTGCGGGGTATGCCTTTCCCTTCGTCGTATATGCGGCCCAGCTGATACTGCGCCTCCATGTCTCCGCCCACTGCGGCCTCGACTATCCGCGCACGTTCCGGATCGTCCATCAGTTTGGGAACCGCTGGCGTACGGGTGACCGGAATAGCCGGACTACCCGGAGTACTCAGAGAACTCGGAGATTTCGGAGTGCTCGGTACGCTCGTCGTGTTTGTGGCCAACTGCACATATGGATTGTTCTCCACTGCCTCGATGCTGTCGCGCTGATGCATGTACTTCAACACCAACGGGCTGGTGATCACTATGTCGTCGCCCGCATGATGTGTCGTGTCCTCGCGCTCGATTCCGTTCAACGCGTCCTGCTGCTCCTGCGGATAGCGCTCGGGATACAGTGCGTTCGTTATGTCTACGTTCTGCGCCCCGCAAACCGACGCAGCCAGTAAAAGTAATGTCGGTAAAATGATTGTTCTTCTCATCTATCTTATAATCCCTTGAGTATGGGATATATCCATTCGTAAAGAATACGGCGCCCAAGTCTTGAGTGCCGTATTCATATTTTCCGTTGACATCAATGGCCGTAGTGAACAAGCCATTGCTGTCAGGACAGCCCGAAGGGCGGTCCCGTATGTTTATCCTTCAGTTTTCTCCTCGGTCTGGGTCTCCTGAACGGGAGCCTCGTCCTTCTTGGCGAGTTCCGGATTGTCCACCATACGGATCTTGGTCTTGATCTCCTCGATCTCATCCTTCAGGCGGGCTATCTTGCGCTCCATCTCCTTGACCATCGAATTGCCGGCTGATGACTTAACGTTGAAGAAGCCCATGTTGTTCTCGTATGTCATCAACTCGCTCTTGCGGGCCTCCAGCGCGCGCACCAGTTTGTCGCGTTCGCTCGTAACCTGCTTGCTGTCGCCGCGCATACGGCCCATGCGGTCCTGCCAGTTGCTCATGCGGCGGTTGGACTCACGCTCGGTGTAGGTATTGTAGAGTCTGTCGCATATCTCGCGGTACTCCTTGAAGATGGAATCCTTATACTTGAACGGAACGAATCCGATCTCGTTCCATTTGGCCTGCAGATCCTTGACCTTGCCGATCACCTCTCGGCGGTCGCCGTCCAGAGGAAGTTCCTTCAGTTCGGCTATGATGGCGCGCTTGGCCTCCAGGTTGCTGCTCTCGTCCTTGCGACGCTCGCGGTTCTGACGCTTGCGCTCGTCGAAGAAGTAGTTGCATGCAGCAGTGAAACGGGCCCATACCTCGTCGCTCTGCTTGCGCGGAACGGAACCGATGGTCTTCCATTCAGCCTGCAGCTTCACCACCTCATCTGTCGGGTTCTTCACCTCGGGGTTGTCCTTCAGAGCCTCGGCACGCTCGCACAGGGCGATTTTTCTAGCCAGATTCTCGCTGAAACCCTCGCGTGTGCGGCGGAAGAAATCTGTCTTGGCCTCGAAGAAGTTGTCGCAGGCGCGACGGAAGCGCGTGTACAGCGCCGTATTGGCCTTCTTGCTGGCATAGCCGTATTCCTTCCACTTCTTCTGAAGCTCGATGATCTGCTCGGTCATCGTGTTCCACTGCGCGAAGGTGGTGTTCTCGGCGGGATTCAGTTCCTCTATCTGCTTGCACAGTTCCTCCTTGGCTGCCTCGTTGATCTGCTCCGAAGCCTTGCGCTGCTCGAAGTAATCCTGATGACGGCGGTTCACCACCGCCGATGCCTCGCGGAACTCCTCCCACAGAGACTCGCGGATATCCTTGGCTACCGGGCCGATGTTGCGCCATTCGTCGTGCAGCCCCTGCAGCGTGCGGAACGCCTGCACTGGGTCGTTCACCTCCGCCAGCTTACGGGCCTCTTCCAGAAGGACGCGCTTGGCCTCCAGGTTCTTTCGGAAGTCCAGGTCACGGAGTTCCTTGTTCATCTTCAGATGGTCGTAGAACTGCTCGCTGACTGTCTGGAAATTCTTCCACAGCTCTGTCTCGGCCGTGGGGGGGACGTCCTTGATGGCGCGGAACTCCGTCTGCAGCTGCTGGAACTCCTGGAACTTCACGTTCACCGTGTCGATGTCGCCGGCGATGGCGTTCATCTTGTCCAGAAGTTCAAGTTTCTTCTCCAGATTCACCTGGCGACGGGCCTCGTCGGCGGCGATATATGCCTGGCGGCGCTCCTTGAACCGGGCGTACATTTCGTTGAACTCGTTCTCAACGGGGTCGGGCTGTGCGGCGAATGCCGCCGGATCGTTGCCGGCCTCCACATAGGCGTTCAGCTCGGCAAGACGCTCGCGGCTGCGCAGGCTGAAGAACGCCTGCTTCATGGCCGTCACGTCGCGGTGGCTTTCCATCTTGTCGTTGTCAAGCACGTCGCGGAGCGCTGCTACCAGTTCCTCCTTGCTCATGTTGTGGAAATTGTGCGGCTCTTCACTTTCCGCATCTCCCGTCGGCTGCTCGGCGGGCTGCGCCACATCGGTCATCTCCGATATCGCTTCAGCCGGCGATTCCGGCTCTGCACATTCTTTTACTTCCGATTCCGCACACACCTCGGGAGCGGACACTGCTTCCTGCGTCTCTGCGGCGGTGCTCACCTCTTCCTGAGGATCCTTCTTTTCGAGTTCGTTCATTACTTTTCCGTATTCTGGTATTCACTCAAGCGCTCCGTTTCCCTGTTTTCCCTTCGTTTCAGGCCCCGGAATCGCCCATGCTTGTTTCAAGCCGTAAATTTACACTTTTTATCTTTGATGACAAAATTTTTTTCAAATTTTGCGTCAAAGTTTCTGATTTAAGCCTTTTTCTCTCTGAAATCGCCCCCCGCTGCGGCTTGGACGACCATTGTTTTCCTCTATATTATTTCTCTATGGAAGCCTTGATTATCCTGATGTCCTCCTTTGGGCGGTCCGACCCGTCGGTCTCTGCCTTCTGGATCTTCTCCACCGTCTCCATGCCGGCGACCACCTCGCCGAACACAGTGTACTGGTTGTCCAGATGCGGCGTGCCCCCAAGATTGATGTAGTCCTGGGCCATCTGATCGGGCAGCGGACGCGCCGGAATCTGCTTCTCGACCGAATCGATAAGCTCGCGGCGCAGTTTCTCCACTCCCTCGCGGTCCTGACGGTCGTACATGGCCCGGATCGAGTCCATATGCTGGCGCGACATCTCTGTGAAGAGTTTCTGACGCTCCCCCATCACGGCCTGCTCGGCCATGTGGCTCATCTGAGTCGGGCTGGACTTGCGTCCGGTAACGATGTAGAACTGGCTGCTGCTGCTCCGACGCTCGGGATTCACGCTGTCGCCGGTACGTGCCGCCGCGATCGCGCCGTACTTGTGGTAATGCTTGGGATATACTATCTCGGCGGGAAGCGTGTAGCCTGGATCACCGTCGCCCAGACGCTGGCCTGGCTGGGCGTCCTTGGAATTCGGGTCGCCGGTCTGCACCATGAATCCGTCGATCACGCGGTGGAACAGCACGCCGTCGTAGAATCCCTCCTTGACCAGTCTTACGAAATTGTCACGGTGCTGCGGGGTGTCGTCGTACAGCTTTATCCTGATGGGACCCATTGTAGTGGTCAGGTCCACTATCGTCTCCTTGCCTTGTGGCTTCATATTCGTCTCTCTGTTGTTGTTAACCTTTACGTTCTGCGCGCAGACTCCGGCCAGAGCCATTGCCGCCAGCGTCAGCGCCGTCATGATCTTACATCGCATCGTCCTCGGGGTGTATGCGCCGGTAGATCCGGCGGAAATTATTGTCTGTCTGTCTCAGTTGCTCCAGGCGGTCCTCATAGTCGGCTCCCCAGATGGCCTCCAGCAGCGAGCCTATGTACCGGCGCTCGCGGTCGCGCTCGATGGCGCCCTCGATCAGCGGGGTAAGCCATTTCTCATAACGTTCCCTGTCCACAGCCGCCAGAAAGCGGGCCGTACTCGCGAAGAACTGGCCTGAATTGTCCACCGCCCTGAGTTTCGCCACAATCTCGTCGGGACTCTCCGGCAACGCATCAACGTTGTCGACTATGTACTCATAAAGTTCCATTCCCTTGTTTTCTGGGAAGTCGTTCTTATCTTGTGCCATGTCGTCTTGATTTGCTTTGTTGTAAATTGTCTGTCGGGTATAAAATACGCCCGAAACAGCACTTTGCAATTGCAAAAATACCTAAATATTTATAATTTTGGGTGTTTTTTTCAATTAATTTTCACCGAAACATTCGGACCGGGGGACGCATAAGACCCCTATCAAACTATAACACAGACCATTATGCCAGACAACAAGAATATCGATTCACCGCAACGCCCACACCCCTTTGTCGTGACCATCGGACGTCAATTCGGATGCGGAGGCCGGGAAATCGGAAAAATGATAGCCCGGAGCCTCGGAGCTGATTATTATGACAAGACCCTGCTCAGCAAGGCCGCCGAGGCGTTCGGATTCAGCAAGAACCTGTTCGACCGTGCCGACGAGAAGCGCCCGTCATGGCTGCGCAGCCTGCTGCAGTACAACTACGGTGTGGAGAACGCTGTGTCTGAATTCTCGGACATAGACAACGAGGGGCTTTACCGGGCGCAGTCGCGGGTGATCCGGCAATTGGCCGCCATGGGACCCTGCGTGATTGTGGGACGTACCGCCGACTATATACTGCGCGACCATCCCCGCATGGTCAGCCTGTTCCTGCACGCTCCTGTGGACTTCCGCGCCGCGAGGATACTGGAGCGAAACGACGCCAACGACATGGACAGCGCCCGGAGCATGGCGCGAAAGATGGACAATGCCCGCGATTCCTATTATTCCTATTATACCAACCGACCGTGGGGACAGGCCTCCACCTACCACCTCAGCATCGACACCTCGCGGTTCACCCCCGAGGAAATAATCGAACTGATTCGCCGGCATCTCGGGTAAAGCATCATGCTGCGGGAAGCGACATCCATTAATTTTTGTGTAATTCCCGAATTAGTTGTAACTTTGCATGGGCAGAGGCACGGTCTGTCGCTCCGGCCTTCGTGGCCGTAGAGGAAAGTCCGGGCAACACAGGGCACCGCATTTTCTAACGGAAAGCTGGCAGCGATGTCAGGGATAAGTGACAGAAAACAACCGCCTTGACTCTTCGGAGACAGGGTAAGGGTGAAAAGGCGTGTGTAAGAGACCACCGGGCCGCATGGCGACATGCGGCGCCGCACATCCTGCGGGTTGCAAGGCCAAATATACCGGCAGTCAAAGACGGCCCGTCCATTGTCGGGGGGTAGGCTGCTATAGCGTGCGGGCAACCGTAAGCAAAGATAAATGACAGACGCGTTCCTCCGGAACGTACATAACCCGGCTTACAGGGCCTCTGCTTTCCATCAAGGCTTTCGGTTTAACCCCGGAGGCCTCTTTTTTGTTATATTTAAGAATAACTGATGAATCTCCAGGATAAGAAGCAAATATGTCTGACACTGAAAACACGAGACAGGGATTTGTGAAACGGCTGATCGCCAAGGTCATCGCCCTTTACACATACTGCACGTCGGGAGTATGGTACGACAACCGCCGCACGCCGTGGGTGCGTCTGGTCAAAATCACCAACCTGTCGGTGAACTCCTTCCTGAACCGGGGACTCCAGATCAAGTCGATGGCCCTGACCTACTCCACGGTGCTGGCCATAGTACCGGCCCTGGCACTGATGGTGGCCATTGGCCGCGGGTTCGGACTGCAGGACTCGGTGCAGAACGAGCTTTACATCATCTTTCCCTCGCAGCACAAGGTGATCTCCACGTTCCTGAACTTCGTGGACTCCTATCTCACCAACGCCACACAGGGGGTGTTCGTGGGAGTGGGCATAATCGTCCTGCTGTGGACGGTCATAATGCTGCTGTCCGGCATCGAGGACGCCGTCAACAGCATCTGGGACGTGAAGCGGCAGCGCACCATCTTCCGCAAGTTCACCGATTACATCACCATCTGCCTGATGGTGCCGATTCTGCTGATCTGTTCCTCGGGAATCTCGCTGTTCATGTCGGATACGTTCCAGGAGGTGTTGTATTTCTCATTCCTGACCCCGGTGGTGAATTTCCTGCTGGACCTGGCTCCCCTGTTCTTCGCCTGGGCCGCTTTCAGCATCGCCTACTGGCTGATTCCCAACACCACCGTCAACTTCAAGTTCGCCGCCATCTCGGGCGCGTTCTGCTCCATCGCGTTCTATGTGATCCAGTGGCTGTTCATCAACGGTCAGATATATGTGTCGAAGTACAACGCCATCTATGGTTCCTTCGCCTTCCTGCCGTTGTTCCTGATCTGGCTGCAGTTGTCTTGGCTGATAATGCTGATAGGATGCGTGCTGACATACTCGCTCCAGAATGTGTTTACATTCAACCTTCTGGGCAACGACCAGCAGCTGACCATAGACACACGTCTCCGCATAGCCGTCATCGTCATGGCGGTGGTGACACAACGCTTCCTGAAACGTCAGGAGCCATTGACACATACACAGTTTGCCGCGGAATACAACCTCCCTGTCCATGTGCTGAGCCAGACTTTGCAGAAACTCAAGGACTGCAGGCTTATCTACGCCATAGTGAACGGCGACGGGGAGCAGGCCATAGGTCCGGCACAGGATGTCAAGGAGATGACCGTCGAGGAGGTGCTGCGCGCCTACAGCTCGACCGGAGCCAATGACATCGCTCCTGAATTCGAGCATATATACGCGCCGCTGTTCGGGATGCTGGATGAAACAGCCGACAAGGCTTATGCCTTGTTCGGCAAGTACAGGCTGGCCGAACTGCCCATCCCTCTTCCTGAGCAGATAGAGCAGATGGTCTACTCGGGCTTCAAGTCCACCCAGGTAAAATCATGACCCGTCGCGGGGATGACCTTATCCAGCAGGTCAGAGAACCGCAGCACAAGGCTCGATGTGTTGACGCATGGATGACAGGCGTAACGCTCGCCGCCCTGCAGGTCGCGGTCTATGATCAACCGCACATGATGGTCTTTATCGTATATCAGTCCCATCGGAGACACAGCACCCGGATGGATATGGAGATACTTATCCATATGTTCGGCCGAGGCGAACGACAGCCGGGCGCAGCCTAACTGCGATGACAGGTATTTGGTCTTGAACGGCTTGTCTGCCGGCATCATCAGCAGGTAGAAGTCTGTCTGCTGCTTATTGGTAAGGAAGAGGTTCTTGAACACCGGCGCTCCGGCCTCCTGGCGCACGGCCTCGCACTCCTCCATGGTGAACGCAGCCGGATGACAGAGTGTCTCATACTCCATGCCCAGCCTGTCAAGAAAATCATATACCCCGATCTCTGCCTCACTGCGTTCCAGCCCGTCCCCGGGCCGCCCCTCCCACTTCGTCACTTCAAATTCCATATTCCACTCATTTGGAAATAATCCAACTGTCTATATTTCTGGTTTCTTTTGAGAAGTTTATACCTATTTTCACTATTTTCCGTCCGTCATGCTCAAACTGCAGCGCATATTCCCTATCCTCGATTTGTTCCAACGCCTCCCGGGGAGTGCCGTCAAGTTTCAGTTCCATCACATAGATATAGTCCGGCATTCGCAACAGCATATCGATACGTCCTGAGGAAGTATGCCATTCAGCATGAGCGTCAATTCCAATCAGATTGAAAAGAATGTACAGATTGTTCTCGAAATATATCTCAGGCATACCATTCGAAAGTTCATACGGTATCCCCGCAAGATAAGACTTGATACATCTCATGGCCTGTTCCACCTCTCCGTCTTCAAGATAAAACCGGATATCAAGAGCCTGTTTCTTGACTTTCAGTTGCTGTCGGTTCAGATAGATGCTTCCCAGGTCGCCGAACAATCCCTCGCGGACCTCCCGGTTCGGTATGCCAAGACGGTAAAGTTGACGCCGCTTGTCATAACCTTTGATAGTCAGATAACCCGTCTGGAACATCATTGCCAATGGGGATGTGGAATGTATGTCTACCTGCGACAACTGCGAGTCATCGACCTGCTCCGTGAACATTTCCGGCAGAAACTCTCCGCTGCGCTGTATGCTGCGCACCAGGAAAGTCGGAGTCCCCGACAGGAACCAGTATGAACGGATACAACTGTCGTTCAGAGCGTTCAACACGCTGAACGGATTGTATATGTCGGGACAGTTTTCCGTAAAGTGATAACCGTCATAGTTGTCCTTGAGTTTTGCCAATGCACCTGCATGGTCCGTATCCAGTGTGACGGCCAGTTTGTTTATGCCGTCGTTGAAACAGGTTTCCAGTTCAGTCTCGGTTATGCCGCAGATTTCAGCATACTGGTCCAGAAGGGATATATCCCTCAGATTGTTCAGTCCGCTGAACACGGTCACCTTGCTGAAACGGCTCACACCTGTCAACATTCCGAATCGGATGTATCGGTCGCAGACTTTCAGATTGACATAGATTGACTTAAGCAGGTTTCTGTAAAAATTGAATTTAGACGTGTTGTGCATATTCTCCACCAGAGGTGAATCGTATTCATCCACAAGCACAACCACCTTCTGGCCCGTCTTTTCGTAAGCCGAGACTATTATGTTATGAAATCGAACAGAGAGATCGGTTTCTTCGCTTCGGCGTCCATAGATTCGCTCCCATTCATTGAAGGTCCTGCTGATTATCGCCTCTAGACTATCCTCGACATCTGGATTATATGACGCTAAATTGAGCAGAAGCACAGGATGCTTGCGCCATTCTGTCTCCAAACCATCGATTGCAAGCCCTTCGAACAAATCCTTACGGCCTTGAAAATACGACTCCATTGTGGTGAGCAGCAGGCTCTTGCCGAATCTGCGCGGACGGCTCAGAAACACATACTGACTTGTATGCGTCACATCGTAAACAAGGCGGGTTTTGTCAACATAGACACACCCCGTCTCCCGTAGTTTCTCGAAAGTCTCAACTCCTATCGGATATAACACTGCTGCCTGTCCCATCACATCTCTATTTATTTCTGCAAATATAACGTTCTAAACCCACTTTTGCAAATCAAGGAACGTTTCGGTTTGTTTAGAGCTCGCGGCGCAGCCATTCCTGCAGGACAGGGTCGGAGATGTAAACCTGTCGGTGGTCCGTGTCGATAAGTTCCTGCTTGATCAATGCGCGTTTGGCCACGCTGACATTGGCGGATGTGCCGAGCTGATAGGTCTGCAACATCTCCCGCGTCGAGAATCCGGTATGATGGCCATCGACTATGGCACGAAGAAGATTCAACTGATATGTGGTCAGATTCTCAGTCTGCCTCTCGAACAGTGGCGTGTTCTGGTTCAGCAAGTCCTGATAGGCCATATCCAGATCCTTGTCAGTTGCCTCACTGCCCGCATGAATCCACACAAGCCATGCCAGTTGCTGGACGTATGATGAATGATTGTCCACCATGACGGCGATGCGTTCAGCCAGTTCCTTCGATATCTTTTTCCCGGTAGATTCAAAGCGGCCGCGGATGTATTCCACCCAATATGGAGTTTCGATTTTTGACAGATATATGGCATCTCCGAATTTATAGAAAGGAAGGCTGCGACGTTCAAACAACTCATTCATCAGATGCTTCTTGCTTCCGAACAGACAGTAAGACACTGACTGCTGCAACTGCCATACCGACCGGAGCCGTTTCTGCACGGCCTTGCTGTCCTTGAATTCTCCGATTTGTTGAAACTCATCGATGCATACCACTATGTTTATCCCCTTCCTCCGGGCAATCCTCTCCGGCAACTGTAGAATTTCATCCACATCCTCAGTGTCCGGATTCAGTTCCAGTGAAACCGAGAAATCTGTCATAGGATCAGTTCCCATCGAAATCTTAGGGTTGATGCGAGTCAGAAACATCTTGGCATGCTGTAACCATTCCTCAAGTTTGGAAGATGTCTGTTTCAGGACCGCCGAGGCAAAAGCGTCGTAAAAGTCACGTTCACTGCGGCAAGCGAATATATCAAGATAAACTATTTTCAAGTCATCACTTTCCGATTTAGAGATTGCTTTACGGACAAGGGAAGTTTTCCCCCACCTGCGCGGAGATATCAATATGGTATTTATGCCATGCTTGAAATTCATCACCAAGCGGGCGGTCTCCTGCTCCCGGTCCGTAAAATTATTGCCCGTTGCCGGGACACCAAACACAAACGGCTTCTTCTCCTCCATGATCCGACTTGAGTTAATAGTTTCCACAAAATTAATATAAATCCATCAATGTAACAAGTTTGTTAGTTACAAAGTTGCAACTAACAAACTTGTTACAAATATATTCATCTATACAGCACCACATTACAATGACTAAATCAATATTATTCATTTATATTTATTGCAAACAAATATGTGGGAACGTGCCTGTTACTTATGCCAGCATTCCTTAGGTTCACATCTCCCCAAGAAAACAATGAAGACTCTGAATGACCTCCGGGAAAGAAAACACCGTTGATGCAGTTTACTTTGAAATCACCATATGTAGAGCTCGTGGCGCAGCCATTCCTGCAGGACAGGGTCGTGGATGGAAACCTGGCGGCGGTCCGTGTCGATAAGTTCCTGCTTGATCGATGCGCGTTTGGCTACGCTGACATTGGCGGATGTGCCGAGCTGATAGGTCTGCAACATCTCCCGCGTCGAGTTACAAAAACACGAATTGAACACATTTACATTGTCAAATAAGCAAATACTATCTGATATACTGATATTTACAAATCACAAGGAGCGTTAAACCGGTTCTTTAACCCGATCATTTTTCATATTTTTCAGCATAGGAAGGAACTATTCTTATTAAATTGCAACTAACTTTGTAAAGAGAGACAGATGATGAACAATTCTGACTATAATAAATCCTTCACGGCGATGGTCGGGCGACATGAAAAGGTAATTTTCAGTGTCTGTTTCTTCTATGCAACGAACGAAGTGCCATTTGAGGACCTACGGCAGGAAGTCTTGATTTCTCTATTCAAAGGACAACGTAATTTCAGACAGGAGTGTTCTGAAGCGACATGGGTATATAAAGTATGCATAAACACTTGTCTGTTTTCCTTGAGACAATTTACTCCAAAAGTCAAAACGGTTTCTTTCGACGACATTCCTTATTTTCATTTTCACGATGACAACGACAATGCGTTGAGAGAAAAGTTAGAATGGCTCTACGCTCAAATAGCACAACTCAATCCGATGGAAAAAGCCTTGATATTAATGTGGCTTGATGAGCTAAGTTATGAAGAGATTGCCTCAAATGTGGGTATACCGAGGAATACAGTCGCATCACGTCTGTATCGCATTAAAGAAAAAAGATCATCAAGAAAGGAGGTTTAATTATGGAACTTGAAGATTTGAAAACAACATGGGAGTCTGTTAAGCCTCATATTGATTCGCAACTCAGTGAGAATGTGGTAAACGAATCGCTTTTAAAAAGGAGTGACATAAAATCAAGACTTTTACAAAGAGCTCGGTGGGATGGGATTTTTACAATAATTTGCCTCATCCTCATGGCTTTTTCTCCCTTCTGGTCGCCAATGAAATTCCCATATTGGTGGCTCATCGTCTTTTGCCTGACTATTTTCATCGCCATTATCTATGGAATCAGAATATACTGTTCTATTAAGGCCGTCAATCTATGGGACTATACAAACAAGGATATTCTTATGACTGTCATATCGGTAAAAAAAATGTATCGCAATATTGAACTTGCGACTGCGTCTGTAATAATTCCGTTGATGATATGGCTCTCCCTCACACCAATGTTCATCAACACCTGGAGAATGTTTTTTGCCTGGGGACTTACTGTATTGGGATTCGGTCTTGAATATATGTGGTACAGGAGTAATATTAAACAAATTAACAACCTTATAAATTGGGAGAAGGAGTTATGAAATTCATTCTTTCGCGTACAGATGATTTCCGGACCCATTCTAAGAAATGGGTCGTGGGATATGGTTTGTTGTTCTGGCTGATTAGTCGGATCGTCGCGATGCTCCTGATTATCGGATGTGTCGCCATCTATAAGACGTGCGGTATTGCCCCGGAGTCGCAGACAAGTTTCATAGGGAATCCGGAAACAGCGAAGAAAATCGGATCGTCTGTCTATGTATTGATTACTGTCAGTATTGTCGCGCCATTACTGGAAGAATGTATATTCCGTCTGGGATTATCTTTCAGAAGATGGCAAGTGGCATTTGCGGCATCCTCCATACCTGCGTATATTCTTTGGCAACGTATATATTCCCTTTCCATCGCCAATGTTTCCATCTGTGTATTCTCAATAGTCGCAGTGTTTTCAGCAATCTATTTCTTTACTACAGATTCTTTCTGGAATTCACAAAAAAAGAAATATTATAAACCTTCGATTTATGTCTCAGCCATAGCATTCGGGCTTCTCCATCTCATAGCTTTCTCTAATTATGATTATACCCTTATACCATATATGCTATGCGTTATCAGCGTCCCGTTTTTCGCAGGATGTGCAATAACATATTACCGGATAAACCTTGGCTTTTGGTGGGGCGTCGGTCTGCATATCTTCAACAACATCCCGGCAATAGCTGTAATGTTATCAATCTAAAACTCGAATATATGAAAACAAGAAATTTAATCGTCACATTCCTTCTCGCAAGTCTTGTTGGTGTTCTTGCCATCGCTTGCAGTGCAAAAGTGCCAGTTAAAGTCAGAGTGGACAAAGACATATCCGTCGCTGTTTACTCAACAGTAGATAAGGGAGGCACAATAGACACGGTCTCTCCCTGCCTTTTGACGGAAACAGTCCATGTCTCTGAGCTGCTTCGTTATCCTGATGATGACGGAATAACCATGCCTTTCACGCTGTCCGATACCGCAAGATATGCTGAAATAACAGGTAATAATCTTGAAAAAAGAATTGCCATCAGCGTAAATGGTCAAGTATTATCAACGCCCGTCGTTAAAATGAAAATCGGGAATGGGGCATGCTCAGTCATACTTAACGAGAAACAGACGAAAGATCTTTTCCCAACCATAAACATTGAGGAACTCAACTCAACAAATCGTTGAGTTGATTATCATGAGCACAAATATACACCTCCGAAAGAAACAATGCTCCCAGTGGCGAATGTTTTAGCGACCTAACGACGGCCCCTCTCTCGGTTCTTTTGGGCTGATGCTGAGTTTGGCAAAGAACTCTTTGGTTTTGTTGCGAGACCATTGGGACACGCTCACGCCATCTATCCTCAGCATTAAACGGTGCTTTTCCTTGGAATCCATTAAGAAATACCGTAAGCGTATATTCGAGTAATTTGATGTGCGCAACATTTCGGAGGCGATAGTTGCAGCGACCAATAACAGGCTAATATGAATTATTGGCGAAACAAGTCATCGGCTGTCACTTCATTCTGGATCATACCCCATTGGGCGTTATGCTTTAATCCGTTTATTGTGACGAATGTCAGATGAAGAGCTTTCGGACTCGGAACTTATACTTCAGCCAAATGTGGTAAAAAATCTAAGATTTGGCTAAATTATAACCGAGAACCGACTGGCAGACGACCCAATAGCGATGACTACCGCTACCTGTGTCGGTTAATATAAAAAGCGGCTGACTTCTGAGAATCAGCCGCTTGATACTGTTTTGAAAGAATTTATTTCACAGTCACTTTAGAGGTGCGGCGGGTGCCGTCGGACATGACTTCCGTGCGGATGTAGATACCCTTGGCAGGTTTGTCAATACATACGCCCTGCAGGTTGTGGAACTCCGTCCTTACAACCTCCGCGTCCGCTGCGTCGAGGCTGCGGATACCGGACTCGGCGTTGCTATAGGCCAGGTTGGCCGACTTGTTGCAGTTTACGGCATACCCGGTCTCTGCGTCAAGCAGAATAGCCACCGCATGAACCGAAGCGCCCTCGTTGATGAAGTAATGACCCTTCAGGTTCTTGACGTCAGCCATAGGCACGCGATATTCATACTTCATGGCCTCACCGGCCTTGATAGCGGCAGGAACAGAGCCCTCGATGCCATCCACTTCCTTCATGTAGACAACGACATCGTTGAACGTCAGACCCTTCACGGTCTTGCCGCCTGTCAGGAACACATCCCAGAGGGGAGAATCCACTCCGTCACCCTCATCATCATCATCGCCGGCGTAATAGTTGGACTGCGCCCACTTATCGTTCTTCAAGCCGTCGGCTACAAGCGCGAAAGCCAAACGATAGTTGGCGTTCTCCACATCCTTGGCGAACGTCAGGGTAGACGTCATGACCGCCTCGGTCTTATCGGCGTTCGATAAAGTTCCGGCCATTGGCTGTCCGCAAGTTCATTTTTCATAAATCTAAACGGTTCTTACCAGGTTTTGCACGACCCGGATATTGAAAAGCGGGATAATTTCACTAATTTTGCGGCTCAACATTGTGAAAATATTTATGAAAGAAAAACTCAAGACACTGTTCCTGTCCGGGCTTGCCATGGCGGCTTCCTCCGCGGTTCAGGCACAGAACTTCAACTGGTGCGAAAGTACCGAAGGACATGAATGGAACACCTCGAAAGTCTCGTTGAAGAAACAGCAGTCAGCAACTCCCGACGTAAAGGCAGACGACACGGCGCCAATCGTGACCTTCACGGGATGGGGCATAACCTTCAACGAACTCGACTGGGACGCCCTGTCCATGCTGACACGCGACCAACAGGACGAAATCCTGTATAAGGTGTTCAGTCCGCAGGGAGAACTGCGTGCCACACGCGGCCGCGTGTCGATGGGCGCCAACGACTACGCCCGCTCCTGGTACAGCTGCGACGAGGTCCCCGGCGACCTCGAACTGCGTTACTTCAACATCGACCGCGACAAGACAAGCATAATTCCCTTCATCCGTGCCGCGCAGAAATACAACCCGGACATCACCTGCTGGGTTTCCCCATGGTCGCCTCCGTCGTGGATGAAGATAAACCACGATTATCCTGTGCTGAGCAGCGAATACAACAATATGTCGAAGAAACTGGACTATCTGCTGTATGCCGGAGCAGACGGCAAGACCGATCCGGACGAGATGAAACTCACCGGCAAGCGCGACAACGTGTTCCCGCGCCAGATAGCCGAGAACGACTATTTCATCCAGGACCCGCGCTATCTGCAGGCCTACGCCGATATGTTCTGCAGGTTCATCGACGCCTACGCCGAACAGGGAATACCGATCGACCGGGTCATCTACCAGAACGAGGCATACAGCTACACCCCTTACCCCGGCTGCGCCTGGACTGCAGAGGGTACCAACCGCTTCAACCGCGACTACCTCGGCCCGACATTGCAGAAACGCCACCCGGAGGTGGAACTGTACATGGGTACATTCAACTCCAACCGCCGCGACCATATAGAGAAAATACTGTCCGACCCCGGCCAGCAGAAGTTCACAAAAGGCGTGGGATTCCAGTGGGAGGGACGCGAAGTGCTGCCGTATGTACGCAAGCAGCATCCCGAATGGAAATACATCTGTTCCGAAAGCGAATGCGGCTGGGGATCGTTCAACTGGGAGGCTGCGGAGCATACATTCGAGCTAATCAACCATTACCTCGGCAACGGCTGCCATGAATACACGTTCTGGAACTTCATCCTGGCCGACAACGGCGAGAGTCCGTGGGGCTGGAAACAGAACTCCCTGATCCGCGTCAACTCCAAGGACCGCACGTACACCTACACGCCGGAATATCAGGCAGTGAGACATTACACGAACTTCATAACTCCCGGATCTCAGGTCGTTGGCCTCAAGGAACAAGGAGCCGACAGGAAGCCGATACTTGTAGTCCGGAATCCTCAGGGCAAGCATGTGGTGGTTGCCGGCAACTTCTCCGACACCTCCGCTCCAATCAACGTACAGTTCGGCTCAAAGTCGCTGTCGGCGACCCTGAAGCCCCACTCCTTCAACACATTCGTCGAAAAGTAAACAAAGACATCATAAGCAGCGAAAACAAACATTAATCCCCCGGCCTTGCGGTCCGGGGGATTCGTGTTTAGATTTAGAAGGATTGCTGGTTATTTCACAATGACCTTTGTTGCGGTACTGCCGGTCCTGACGACGTACACGCCCTGGCTGACGGGAATAACTGTCCTCGTTCCGCCGCTGACCACGCCGACCAGTTTGCCGTCGGCCGTGTAGACATCGATGTCAAGGCCTTCGGCTCCGGTGACAACGATACTGCTTTCAGCCACGGCAACCATGACCGTTCCGGCCTCGACAGATCCGATACCTGATGAATCAAACCTTACCTGCGCGGCGTTGGAGGCTGCGGACTCACCCTTGTTGTATTCAACGGTCACCTTGTAGGTATAGGTCTTGCCGTCCTCGACGTCCATGTCGGTATAGGTGGTTGCCTCGACCGGTGCGCCGCTGACCTTGACGCCGTCTCGGTAGACATTGTAACCCTTGATCTCCAGATTGTGCGCGGCCCCTGCCGGAATAAACGTCACATCGTCTATCATCAACATGAGCCTGTCGTTGGAACACGAACGGATCGCGAAGTGTCTTGTACCCTCTGGAACATCAACTGTGTAGAGCGTCCATTCATTAGGCACGACTCCACCTACGCCCTGCACCTGGACGAAGTCCTCCGGCTGTACCGAGCCTTCGGAACAGTAGACCTCTATCTCCTCAGGGTAACTGGCCGTATAGCTCTTGGCATAGAACGACACGGTCTGGGCGCTTCCGTCAAGTTCCGGAGAGATGGCCCAATCGTCCACCTGCATCCCGTTATACATGCTGAAAAGATATTTACTGCCTGAATGCGCCGCGAACGTGGCGTTACCCACCTGGCTTGCATCCCAGATCCAGAACGAGCCTGTGGTCACTCCCGACGTTATGTTCGGAATCTCCAACTCATTGAAACCTCCGACAGGACGGCCGTCAAGGTCTACGAACGTCCAGTCTCCGTATGAATCGGAGAAAGCCACACCGTCCTCGAAATCCTGCGTGACTGACTCTCCGGCTGCCTTTCCGAGGTCCGGAGTGTTCCACCTCAATTCAACACTGCCGCCCTTGGACTCTCCGGCCAGATCCGTTGCCACAGGATATGACGGCAGCACAGGAGCGATCTCCACATCGACGCTCCTGTTGTTCTCCATGGCCTGATCCGGCGCGTAAACCACTTCTGCATGACATACCACAGGTTCGGTGGCAAGTCCTGACATGACCCGGTCGAACCCGACCTTCACGGTTTCCCCGGCACCCAGTCCATTGAGTTCCTTTGTCTCCACAAGACTGCCGTCCTCATACAGTCCGACGCTATAAGCGCCGGCGGCATTGGAACCTTGGTTCATTACCGTAGCCACAACGGTATATGCCTGACCCAAGCCCACCTTGTCAGGAGCAACCAGAGAAGTCACACTCAGATCATTATCCAGTACGGAACCGACAGTAAGGCAGTCGATGTACGTATAAGCGGCGGCATACGCGGTACCGGTGAACTTTATCTGGATGGTCTTTCCGGCATAATCCGAGAGAGAGGCGATGACCTTGCCCCAGGCCTCCAGTTCCGCGGTCTCGCAGGCGACGGCCTTCTTCAGTTCAGTCCATTCGGCGCTGCCCTTCTCACGGACCCACACGGCTACCTCATTGATGTTGGGGGCTCCTCCCAGAAGTTCTGCATTATATATGTGGAACGATACCGCCGGATTAGCCATGTCCGCCAGGGTGAAGTATCCTGTCAGGATGTCGGCGTATCTGCGGAGATACTGTGAGTACATGCCGAAGAACATGTCATCGCCATCGAACGACGTGATGCCGTTGAACATGGAGTCGGTGTAGACTCCCCATGAGGCTCCCCCCTGGCTCGATGTGCTGAGCGCGTACCGGTTGAAGTCAGCCTGCGACGAGAACGTCATTTCATTATAGGGTGTGCCTGCCGGATCAAAATTCGATACGGCACCCTCGCCTTCACCCGTCGCGGTACCGGCACATACGGCGTATTGCAGGAATGCCTGCTTGCCCGGCATCACGGCCTGATAGGTATAGGATGTATCTGATATACTTCCAGACACCGGTATCAGTTCATCCATGCCGCCCAACGCATAAACCTGATAGGTGACCTGCGAGGCGTCAAGATGGTTTCCTGAGATGTCGCTTGTCACCGCATCCCAGGAAATGGTGACCTCTCCCGGGTTATCGGTCTCCGTCCATGTAACGCCAGAGACAGCAGCAGGCAGGTTGACCCCGACGAAAACGGTGACGGCGGCGCGGG
>ERZ827108.855-NODE-855-length-46670-cov-3.690572_pt1 | contig 46670 bp, 49 predicted proteins | sample MGYA00519921_ERZ827108 | MGnify/ENA primary metagenome ERZ827108 (study PRJEB31778, sample SAMEA3449258) | human gut metagenome | biome: human gut; feature: human-associated habitat; material: faeces | place: United Kingdom | collected 2010/2012 ...
GGATCCGCGAGCCACTGACACGGCTTATCGCCTAAATTATCACATCATTTGGGAGCAAGCGGTGGTGATAAGGTTGTGAGAGGCAATACGCCCGGCGCACTGCCTCACGCTCCTGTCGCCACGGCTTGCGAATCTACCAGTCTCCACAGACAACTATAAACATAATTTTTCAACTGTAACGAGAATTATTTATAAGCTGCAATAGATCGTATCTCAAATTTTATTGCTAATTTTACTATTGATAGACGTTTAACTCCCTGCATATTGGAGTCAGTTGTAAATAATCAAACATGGCAGTGCATTGATTTGATTATTCCTAAACTGACATTATAGAAATGAATATTCTTATCATAGGTGCGACATCAGGCATAGGATATGAGTTGTGGAAGCATTACTCCACAACGGGTAATATTGTTGCCATTACCGGCAGACGGAATGAAATCCTACAAAAACAAATTCAAGACAATACGGACAATACTGTTGCCTTTCAGTGTGATATTGCAGACTTGTCTTCGTTTGATTTTATGCTGAAAAAATAATGTCGAAATTTGGACATCTGGATATGGCAATAATTTGTGCCGGAGTTGGAGAACTCAATCCAAAATTGGAATTGTCAACTGAACTCGCAACCCTCTCAGTGAATGTGAATGGATGGACTAATGCGATTGACTCAATCTACAAAATTTTTGAGGACCAAAAATCAGGACATCTCGTTACCATAACCTCCGTTGGAGGATTGCAACCGACTCCCATGGCTCCGTCTTACAGTGCATCAAAAGCATTTCAGATAAACTATACAAAATCACTCCAGCAAAAATCAAAGGGAACTACTGTTGTAGTTACTGAGATACGCCCAGGACTTGTCAACACAAGAATGGCAAAGGGAGAAGGTTTGTTTTGGGTTATGCCGCTAGATAAAGTTACCAATAAGATTATTAACGCTATATCCCATAAGAAAACACTCAAAATAGTCACCACTCGATGGCGTATTATTAATTGGGTTCTCAAACATTTTATGTGATAACAGCTCCGTGGACTAAGACAATAAGCTCCCGGCGTGAGTCGGGGGCTTTGTTGTTTTCCAAAGAGGCGGCTTTTGGGAGGGGACGAGCAAAAGCCGCCCCGCGCCTCTCTCGGCATGGGGTGGCTTGCTCAAACATAGGGGCTTGTCGCTTTATGCAACAGCTTCTTCGCAGTACCTTTCTTCTTCGGTCAGTATCGCTTCGGCTTCTTCTTCCGTTGGTTCGTATTGGATAGCCTCGGTCTCTGCCTCGGAAATATCGGGAGTGGCTTCTTCCGTGGTAGATTCAGCTTCCGGCATAGGTTCTTGTGGTGTGTCCTCGGCTTCGGGTGCAACCTCGGCTTCGGGTGTGGTCTCTACTTCGGTGGTGTCGGGAGCGGTTTCTTCCGTGGTGAGTTCTGCCTCCGGCACGGTTTCTTCTTCGGGTGCGCCCTCGGCTTCCGGCTCGGTTGGTTCGGGTTCGGTATCTTTGGCGAGTAGAGCCTTGCGTTCCTCGATACGTTGGTGTCGCTTCTCATAAACATCGTTGTACTCGGCTTCGATGTTGGCGAGTTCTTCCGGCATGTGCTTCTTGGCGAATGAGAGCAGGAGGTCGGCGATAGCGTTGTCACGATACGCACCCTTGAAATTGTCAATCAGAAAATCCCTGCGGATTATCGCCTTTGTCTTGGCGTTGAGATTGGCGAGGATTGTCATTTTCTCGCTGTCGTTGAGTGCGCTGTGAGATTTGCGGTCGGTCAGTCCGACGGCTTCGTAATGCTCTTTGCGGAGCGATGAGAGCAGGAAGAAATATATCATCTTGTCCTCGTCCTGCGAGAACTTTGTCTCGGTGATGTCGGCTTCAAGGATTTTCTTCTTTGTGTCCTCGATTGTACGCTCCACGGCTATCTCCTTGTTGCGTTTATCCTTTGCCTCCAACTTGGCGATTTCGGCTTTCGGATTGTTGGCGTTCTCGCTCGGTTTGGCAGTTACAGCCATATATCCGAGTGTCACATCATTGCGCCCGATTGTGATGTAGAGTGAGATTTCTCCTGCCTCGGCTTTTGTCGTGATGTCGGCACACTTTTCCCTATGTGCTTTCACTCTGCCCTCGTATGCCTTTACTGCCTCGGCATATTCTTCCTCGGTGTCGAAGCGGTCGGATTGGGGTGCGATAGGTTCGCAGGGGTATGGTGTCAGATAGCCACTGAGCTTTTCGATGTCATAGCCCATTTCAATCAGCAGTGCGTTTACCCTCTCGTTTAGGTCATACTCCGAGTGACAGAAATTGGCGGTTGGGTGTTCGTTCAGCATTTCAACCGCCTTGTCGGTGAGATAGCCGATGTGCTTCTCTCGGAGACAAGAGGGATTGGAGCAGTTGCCCTCACAGCCGTCCTCGCAGAACAGCAGAAGATTTATGGTGTTGAAAGGGCATGAGGCACACGCCGATTTGTCGAAGCGGTAACGGCTAAGGTCGGTGGTGTAGTTCTGCTCAATGAGCCGAGCCACATTTGAGGCGTTCATGCCACGCCAATTATTGTAGGTCACACCGTCTTTGAGGTGCGAGTTGAAAACATCGGTCTGTATGTCAACTCCGTAACGGCTTATTTCGGTTGCCACCGCCACCGTGATTTCCTTGGTGTCAATCAGCCGTGCGATTTCGGGAATGAGGTTTGTGAGCTTTATTCGGGTGCGGATATATGCCTCGCTTTTGCCTATCTGCGTGGCGAGTGTGGCATAGTCGTAGCGTCCGCTGTCGATTGCAGCCTTTAACGTGTCGGCTTCTTCCATAGGCGTGATGTCCTGACGGTGCAGGTTCTCCGCAATAGCCTTTTCCTCGGCTTCATCATCGGAAAGGTCGGTATAGACGGTTGCCTTGATGTCCTCTTTCCCTGCGATGAGAGAGGCGCGGTATCTTCGCTCGCCATACACGATTTCGTAGCGGTCGGTGCCGGCGATTGGTCGCACACCTATCGCGTGGAGAATACCTTGACGGCTGATAGAGTCAGCGAGTTCGGTAAGGCTCTGCTCGTCGAAATTCTTACGGGGGTTGTAGTTGCTCGGCTGAATGAGGGCGAGGGAGATTGTGGCTTCCTGTACGTTTGCGGTGTTGGTTTGAATTGCTGTTGCTTCCATAATTTGAGGGTTTTAGATGTTTGAGTTTTTTGTTTTTTCCCTTTTGTTTGAAGCCTTGTGGCTTCTCGCGTCCGGGGGATTTTTTCGATACAATCAGGACGGAGGGCGGGGGTGCAAGGCAAGTGTGGCAAGTGAAAAAATACGGAATACCCGATTTGGCACAAATCGTGGAAGGCTGCCGGATTTTTTCATGCAGCCAAGCCGGAGGCGATCGCTTGCCGCCACCACCGCCCGCCGTTACTTCGTAGCGAAAAACCAACGGACGCAGAAGCCGCAAGTAAGCAAAGAATAAGTTGCCGCCTCCAGTACCTTTTTATTCATAAATCATCATCTGTCAGGATATAACGGCGATTTTTATGCGTGCAAATCACCCTAATGTCAAATATTCTTATTAACTTTGCGATAGGCTCTTATGCCGATCCGACAGCAATGCCTCCCGACCGAGCAAAAATAATTGGCATCTCCCGTCATCGCCTCTCCACCGACGGCGATGGTGTGACTACGCTTGTCGCTTTCCACGGCTGTCCGCTCCGCTGCCGCTACTGCCTTAACCAACAATCAAGAAATTGGAAAGGAGGCAAGCCATGAAAATAGGTCGCATTATAATATATTCTTTGACAATATGTTTTGTTGTCTTTTTGGCAATATTCATGATTGGGCTTCATCTTGCCAGCACTCGACCTTTGCCTCCTCCAGTTCAAGAATATCTTAACGGTCATGTATCAGCGGAATTATATTTCGAGGATCAGGGAGCATGGGGGTCGTATGTCGCGTTGGAAATATCAGGATTGGATGAATCCGCTGAAGAAACCATTTCTATCAGAGCCGAAGATTGCAAGCCTACTCTTGACAGCATTATAGGTAAAGATGTATATATCAGTTATCGTGATTTTCCCAGCAAGAATAAAAATCTCCAATTACATGAAGTTTTACTTGGAGAAGCCCTATTGCGACAATATAGCCTCAAATATACATACCATTTTACTAACCTTAAATCCATTAACGAATGAAACTAACAGATAAATATTTCGGACGTTTCTTTGGAATGTCATTGCTGTGTGGCCTTTTAGTATTCTTATTGGCTGCCACAATTTGGTATGGAATGGCGCAGGTGAGTTGGTTTGACTGTTATTGGATAGCCGCTGTGATAATCTTGTGCTGGGGTATTGGAGGTATTGCCGGATGGCTGATTACACCAGCAAAGAAAGTTGGCCAACTTTGGCTAAGAATATATGTAATGTCGGTTGTGACGTATTTTGTAGGCTCTATATTGTTTGGAGTTTGGGATCCGTCAGTCAGTGGTTGGACGATTATGTTTATAATCGGCTTCGCATTATTTTCATTTCCGTTTGCCCTCTTATTGGGGTTTATAAAGCACAAGATATATCCACAATGACTGCAAGGCGTAAATACATACGGATTATATGTTGGTCGTTAGTCGTGATTTTGATAATCATGGCCGGTATTGTCGGGGTTATGGTTATCTTTTTTTCAACGTCTGCATCTTATCACCACGGCCAAGATGAATATTTCTCAAAGGTGGACTATCATTTGGAAGGTTCAGTAAAATCATATCGAAATGTCGGGGGTTCCTATTATCTGATTGAGTTTACGCCCACTACCTTTGAAATAAGCAAAAACAAAATTAATAATGGAGATAGCCATGTCGGAGTATATTCTTCAGATTCGTCTTCTGTGATGATTATTGCATCAACACCTTTGTCATTAAAAGATGATATGGAATATGTTGAAATTAGTTCAAGGAATAGACATATAATATTTAATGATTCTATTTGCAACACTTTAAGGACTGCCGGGACATATGAACATATTTTGCCCAGCTCGCTTAACGGTAAGTTTATTAAATTTTGAATAAATGAAAGCGTCACATATATTCACATATATAATTGAGCGGTTGAAGAGTGAGGATTTCCTTATGGATTTCAAGTTCAGAAAACGAGACAACTGTTTCATCTGGCATGAAAATGGCATTGGTAGTATGATTGAGTTGGATCATTGGATAAGAGATAATATGCTGACAATATATCCAATATATATGGTGCGCTTTGATATATTGAAAAAATGGTTTGAGGCGTATAGTTTCAAGACGTTGCGGGACCAACGAGATAATCCATCGGTTGGCTTTAGCGGTAATATGCTTGAAAGACAGGACAAATTTATTTTTACGGAGTCCACTATTGATACGGAATATTGTAAACTATGTGACACTATCAAGGAGTGTGCTGAGATAGTGTTTAGTCATTATGCCAACTTACAGAATATGTATGATCGCAGAATTGTACCTATATTGGAAGGCAAGCAACAATTACCGGATATTGGTGCAGATTGGGCGTTTGAATATTTGACATTAACACGTATTATTTCTCCGAAAGATTATGAAATAGTAAAGGCTGTTATTATAAAGCAAATTGAGTGGATGAATAAACGACAAGAGCCGAATATAGTAGAGTATTATCCACGACTTGAGGAAATAATAGATTCAATGGAGCAACAATTCCCAATAGATTGATAGATTAATGAAGACTTGGCAGAAGATAGTTGGCTTGATAACATTTATCGCAATATTCATCGTTGGCATATTGACGTGGATTAATGCCTATGTAGATGCAAAGTATATTATTGAACCATACAATATAGACATAATAGAGGAACGATACTATATGTATATAGATGGTTTGTCCACTCTGATGTGGATAACCTATTTTTTATCCCTTGTCCTGTTCATTATTCTCTGGAGGAAAGGAGGTAAACGATGAAATTTAATTGCGAAAAAATTCCTAATTTCAAACAATTATATCTGATATTTACATTTTGCAATATATTTTTGTTCGTTTATATTGTGGTGTGTGCTATCGTAGATTCGTTTCACTTATGGCCTCGGGGTGATTTATTGTCTATTTGGATGCTGATTGCCTTATTGATACCTTCAGGAATCTTATTAAGAATAAATTATTTTATAAGTCGAAAAAAAGACACACTAAGATACCAGTTTCTACTGAGTTGCTTATTCATCATATATAGTCCTTTTTATTCATTCCGGGTACTGAAAAAAGGTTGGATTAAATAATAGGAAACTCCCCATGCTCACGCACAGGGAGTCCCGGTTTTTGACAGCAAAGAAATTGTCCTATCGAGAGCGGATTATTCAGCCTTGTTGTTGGCGGCTTCCAGCGAGAGTTTGCGGAAGCGTTTGAGCAGCGGCTCCAGTTCGAGGGAAGCGCGACGTGCGCGGAGTCCGGCGGCCTTGTTGTCCTTGTCGAGTTGAGAGACGGCGTCTTTCTGGAATGTAGTTGTGAGTTTTTCAATCTGATCAAGTAGTTCTTTCATCTTTGTATTCAGTTTAGGGATTTATAAAAGAGGTATTTCAAAAGAGTTGACGACACACTGTGCGTCGCGGTCGAGGATAAACCAGTATTCCGAGCGGTATGGAGAGCCGCTTTCCGACAGAGCCTCATACTCTATCTTCACTTTCCAGCCGGAGAATGGTTTGCGTGGAGCGTCAGGAGTCTCGAAGCCCACCATAGAGCGGAGAGCGGACATAGCCGACATCTGGCGGCCGACAAGCTCGGAAACGGCGTTGTCCTCAAAATCGAGGTTCTGAAGCCCGTCCGTCCGGGACATGACCTGTTCGTTGACTTTCATCATCGACATGGCTATCGCCATTTTCTCGTCGTTGTTGATGTAGTTGCGGCCGAACACACTGTCAGGCTTGCTGACCGCTATGACCTTTACCGACTCCGGATTATCCACCGAAGCCATCAGTGCCTTCTCCGCCACTGACTGCGCCCGTTTTGACGGCTGGCCGAAATAGTGGAAGGCATATCCTATGCCACCCCACATAGCCACACAGCTTATGAGCAGTATGGCAAGTTTCGTTCCCGGCTTCATACCTTGATAACCTTTAATTTGTCGGGTGATAAGCCGAGTTTTCGGCGATAGACAGAGCCGTTCTCGCCGAACATCTCGACCTCGTGGGATGTGACACCATCGGCGCATATCTCTCGCACTTCATCGAGCGTCATGAGGTGTCCGGCGATATTGCGCCATATCACGAAGTCGCAGGGACTTCCCTCCTGCCGGTAGTTGGAGCAGTTGAAAGCCTTTGCGCCCACGCGGATCTCGCCGCCGCAACGGGGGCAGCGTGCCACCACCGACTCCATATTGATAGAGCCGTCAGCCGCCATGACAAGCACGGTCGGAAAAGTCTTCCACTCCTTTGTGGCGAAGCCGTCGAGCAGTATGCTCCGTTTCTCCAGCAGTTCCGCGACCTCGGCATCCGCCATCTTGCGGTTGCCGATAACCCCGTTGATGAAGAGTCCGCACTTGCCGTCCTCCCCGGTGTTGTTCTCACAGCGGTAGCCCTTGCAGGTCTTCACCACATTGCCGCCGCACACAGGGCAACGGCCGATAATCTTTGTTTCTGTATCCATGTAAAAAATGTTGTTGATAGTTCGTTTATCTGTATTTTATCGTGTTCCACTCCCACACAAGGGTCTCCGCGATAGCCTTTCCCGACATCACCGAGGCCCAGCCGTCGGGGTCGAGCGAGAACCACAGGTCGTTCCATGAGAGAGTGCGTATCTGCCATGCCAGCAGCCACAGGTCGGTGTTGATTGTCTCCAGACGTGTCACCACCTCGTTTGCCACATAGTACCGCTCGGCGGAGTTAAGCAGGTTGACCTTGTGTTTTTCCTTGTTACCGTCCGCACCGGTCACAGTGTAGCTACCAGACGTGACAAGCTGTTGCATGAAGGGATAGAGAGCCGCCATCTGTGCGGCCGCGTCAGTCAGCTCATCGGACACCAGCACCGCTATCGCCGTACCTTTAAGGTGTTCCGGCACCGATTTACGCAACAGGTCGCAGTTCTTGGGTATCTCCGTAAGCACCAGTTCACCGGCACGCTTTATCTGGTAGAGATTCTGCATGGCACCCTGGGCGTTGGAAAGATACTCAAGCATCTTGTTCTCCACGGAGTGAACGCGGTCGAGGGCGACAGTCACGGCGGCTTCAGCCGCAATGATCTTCTCCTGAGTTGACTTACGCTTCTTGTGGATATTGTTAAGCTCCACAGTCTGCGCTATCACCGCCGCCGTGAGCGTCGGGTCGGTCTGTTGCGCCATCATGTCCGCTCCCGGAATGACAAGGAGGGATAGAGCGAGCAGGGCTGTTTTCGGTTTGATAGTCTTCATCGGTCAGTCATATTTTTAAGCCGGAGGCGCGTTGCTCGGCGAGGTTATCGTCACGGTCATGTTTGGGGGGGAATATCTTGATTGAGGTGCGTTTACCTAACAGACAGTCGTTCCAGTCCTTGAAGTCCTTAGGCGGCTGCCACTGCCCCATGCGGTAACGCACGGAGATATGCGGCTCAAACTGGGTGTAGGCGGAGCGGTCGGGCGACACAGGAAAACTCTTGCCTTTGGCCTCTACCATCAAGCCCTCCGGCGTCTTGGTGATTTTCAGCGGTATCTCCTCGACAAGAGCCATGAGGCGGAGTCCGTTGATGCGTCCGGCAAGGTCGTTGTCGAAGCAGTCGTAGGCACGGGCGTTTGGAAAACGCTCCATCACGCCCAGTACCTGACGGTCAGAGAACGTGCCGCCGAGGGAGACAAGGGCGATATCCTCGCCTAACCGGGGCCGGTTCAGCTGGAAAAAAGCCATAGCGTCAAAGGCGGATTCACAGAAGAACGCATGACGCACGAGGCCGTTGTTGCCGTGCGACAGGTCGGCAACCCACGCCGCCGTGGAGGAATTGGTGCCGGCAGCCTTTGACTTGTAGCCCCCCATGCCACGGATTTCATATCCCACAGTCTTGTCGCTCCCGGCTTCCGTGTAGGGGAAGCCGATGTTGTAGCCGTTGAAATTCTCGTTGCGCCTGTCAGACACAAGGGAAATAAACGGGGCGAGAGCCTTGACCGTATCTGCCGACAGTCCGCGCTGTGCGAACAGCCGGGGGATATTGGCCGCGTCCAGTTCCTTGACACGGTAGCGCGAAGGGTCGAACACCTGAGGCGCGGATGCCGAGCGTACATAATCCCGGTCGCGGTCATAATCCGGTTCCGGCATATTGGCGAACTGTGCCATCACTTTCGCTATCTTCTGCCATTCGGTAAGCCCGATGACATTGAACGACGAAAGATTCTCGCGTATGAACGACACCACGTCACCCTTTGAGCCGTCCCGCCGGAAGAAAGTCTGCGAAGCCTTGTCGCGGCGGTTGCTGACGATGATTGTGTCGCGCTTGTCGCGTCCCTCGCCCAGCACAAGCTCGATGTAACGGCCCACACCTGCCTTTCGGTCGAGGCGGTAGCCGAGCGAATAGGCGACATCATCAATGCCCACCCGCGATTTGAGTTCCTTGAACTTGACCTTATAGTCAGCCGGTGCCATAGCTTCAGACGATTGAGAGTGACTTGGAGGCGCGGCGGTCGATGCCTGCTATCTCCGATTCATAATTCTTACGTATCGCGCTTCCGAGGAATATATCTTTCTCGCGTTGGTCGGTGAGCTGGAAATACATTCTCGCGGTTGAACGCTCGATGGGCTTCATGCCGAGATCGACGCCGTTGTATGAGGCACGCAGGGCGAAGTCGCCGGAGCGGGTCTTGATTATGGCGGCGTTCCTGAACGGGCATATCTCGTCCTCCAAAGGAGCCATCAGAGGGTCGTTCTTCGCCAGATAAGGCTGTTCACCGAGCGATATGCGCTGTGCGTCCACACGGTCGAGTATCATTTCCGAAGCCTTGTTGACATCGGCCATCACGGACACGATGAACTTCGGCTCCTGACGGAGTGCCCCAATCCATGAATCGAGGTAGGCCGCCGAGTTGTCAGTGACTCTTGAGTCGAAGCCCATGGAGTGGCTTATCATGGCCGCAGTAAGCTCCGCCACCAGTTCCTCTTTCGCATATTTCGGGTCGCCGAACTTCGCGCCCGCCTCTCGGTTGAGTCTTTCGGGAGTCATGGTGGAGTGCGTCATTTCGTGTAGCATGGTCGAGTAGAACTCCATGCCGTCGCGGTATATGTCCTCAGGAGTCGCGCCCTTGTTGAACTGCTGCTTCATGGGAATCACCACAATATCACGCGAGGGGGAATAGTACGCGCCTTTCTCCTTGCGGTCGGCCTGTATGGGACAGAGCCATGTCTGCTCGGCAACCATGCGGTCGAGTGCGCCGTGGGCGTACATACCATGAGTGTCGCGCATTTCAGGTACCTTGAAGCGGTCGAGTAGTTTCTGCACCCTCTCAGGCTGTGCCTCACGGAAATTGGTCTGGTCGATGTTGTAAACAGGGAACGCCTTGACAAAGGGTATCACGTCAAGATTTTTCCGCTCGTCACGGCTCATGGCGCGGTACTCGTCGGAGGATATTCTCTTGCCGTCCTTGTCCCGCACCATCATGTCCCAGTAAATCACCGGAAAGGCTTTCTCTCCTTTGAGGACATGGGCCTTGAAGTTGTGTGCCTGCTTGAATGTGAGGAACACGGGAAGCTCGTAGCCTTGCGCCGCCGTGTGCAGCTGGAGGAAAAAGGAGTTTGAGCCGGAGTAGTTGCGGCCCATGATGTTCTGGGGCAGTCCGGCGGAGGAGGCTCCGCCAATCCAGCCCTTCTCCCAGTCTGAGCCCTTCATCCGCTCCATACGCTCGATCATCATCTGGGCGAAGCGGTCGAGAGCCTGCTGGCCTGAACTGTTGGACGCGCCGTTAGTTCCAGATGCCATAATCCTCGTCGTCTATCAGCTGACGTTCCAGCATGTCGATCTCGGTCTCATCGTAATAGAACTCGGCGGATTCCTCCGAGGGTTCGATGCCGTGAAGCTCGCACCATTCGAGGTAGGACTCCGCGTTGTCGCTTTCAAGCATGAAGCGGAGGAAGCCGATGTTGCCGTCCTGAAGGAGCTGCACAAGCTCGTCATATTCTAATTTTGCCATAGTGGTATTCTTTTAAGTGTTGTTGGGAAACGGTTTTACATTTTCATGGAGGCTGATTTCTCCATAGAGAGCGGAGCGGCGAGTTTTGTGCCTATCTCATCGTTAAGGTATTTCGCGGCTATCTGCTCGCGTGTGGCGGTCTTGGTCTTGAAGAGCGAGTAGCCATCATCGAAGGAGATTTCCTGACGGGAAGAGCGTCCGCGCCCTTCGCCGAGGTCAACCGACACTTTCCACTTGTTGTCCTCCTTATCCTTTGCGACACGGATACCCTTGGGGTCGATGCCCTCCGGGAGCCTGAACTGCTCGTAGTGGGATTGCAGGTGAAGACGGTCGCCGAAGTTGCGCTCCACAAGCTGTCCGGGAGTTGCCACACGGTCAAAGTATGCGTTCAGGTCCTCGCGTGAGGCGGTTGTTGACATCTTCTTGTCTCCAACCTGTGCGTAGAACTTATATTTGCCGTAGTCAGCGCGGGTCTCGTCGGTCTCCTTATAGACATTGAACTTGTCGATAGTCAGGTTGCCCTCGGGGCCGGGCAGCACATTCGCCACCTGATAGGAGACATCGGGCACCCTCGGCATGAGTTTGGTGGGATAGTAGCGTTCCATGAGCTGCGGCACCGTGAGTTCTTTCTGCTGATAGGCGGCGAGGTCGGCCGGATCCATCTTCTGAGGCTTCAGTTGTTCGCCGTTGATTTTGGCTGTGAAATACCAGTCCTCCGGGTTGGTCTTGCTCTGGTAGGCATGGCCGTGTGTCACCTTGTCGCCGTTGACCGTCACCATCTGAGGCTCACGGGGCTTGCGCTCGGCGGCTTCGCCCTGGGTGGCGGATTGGGATTCTGATTTCTTCTCTTTCGGGGTCGTTTCATCGACCGCGCTCTTTGTGGTCTTTACAGGCTCCTCCTGGGGAGTCTTCTCTTTCTTTTTTCTTGGCATATCGGATTCTTTGTTAATGGGTTGTTGTGATGTAGTCTCCCCGTGCTTCGCCTCCTGCTCCTTTTTCTTCTGCTTGGGTTCTTCAAGCTGCTCGCATATAGCCACTCTCATTCCGGCTCTTACAAGCCGTGGCAGATAAGTGTCGAGTGCTTCATGTGGGAAAGATGCCACATCGACATTCTTTTCTTTGCCGACTGTACGCGTGGAGACTGGTGTACCGAGAATTTCCGACACCTTTTTCGCGTCCTGACGGTAGATTTCGTATGTGCTGCCGGTGCGGAAAAGTAGCAAGGCGTCGGGGTGTTTCTCTTTCATGCGGTCGAACTGATCCATTACGGAGAGTTGGCCCGGCTCTTTTTTTCTTGAAGCTGCCATGTGCGTCAGCGTTTGAGACCGGATTTGCGTTCCTCTTTCTGCGTGGGGTCGAGGCTAATGGCACGTTCCTTAGAGTCATGCTCGACAACTTTCCGGTACTCCCAGCGGTTCTTGTCGGTCATTACCAGACCGAGATATTCGGGGTGCTGCTCGTCATAACGGAATTTCTGCTGACGCTCCCACTCCTTGAGGTCGCCTTTTACGATCTTGAAGCCCTGAGGTTCCTTGAGGTCGATGCCAACCGATACCTTTTCGCCGCCTACCGACAGTTCCACCGGTTTGCCTTCGCGTGCCTGCTGTTTCTGTTGGGAGCCAAGCTCGATGTCGTTGACCTTTTCCATGTCCTTCAACTTTTGCTCAATCTGCACCTCGGTTATGCGGCGGTGGATGATTGACTTCGTTTCCGGGTCGAGCTGGAGATACTGCTGAGTCTTCTCGCCGTTGATGTCGATGGCTTTCTGCAACACGTCGCCACGGCGCAGTGCGTCAAGTTCCTGTTGCGACAGGCGAAGCTCGTTGTTTCTGTCAACAGACAGTTCACGCTGCACGGGATATGCGATCAGCGTGGGGTTGCCGTCCTTGTCGGCGGCGAGCTGGAGTTTTAGGGGTAATGAGATAACCATGCCATTCCCGGTGTCGATAGACACCTGCAAAAGAGGCGTTACCTCCCCCTGCTTCAGTTTTTGCTTCACGTCCTGCGGAAGCATATCAGCTTTCTCCCTGTCGATACCCAAAAGGGCGAGTTTTTCATAAGGGAGCGTGTCCTGCTGATTTTTGTTCGGAATTTCCATGTCAATGAATTAGAGGTTATAAATTTGCGGCGTAACCGCTTGTCGGCCTCAAAATTATCCCCACATGATTGCTAAATTTGAAATTCCGAACATTTTTGTTGCGATGGCTTGTGCAGTTTTCTGTTCACAGTATGCCGCAGCCCAGTTTTACACCGTCACAAAAGATTCTCCTGTGACGGTTGAAATGCACAAGAGAGAAGTATATAGCACTGACAATAAGAGTGATAGCGCAACGCCTCAAATATCATCAATCCCGGAGACGGTTATTGGCGTAAAAAATATGCCACAAACGCTATCTGCAAGCATTGTCACCACATCAAAGTCACATTTCCAGCAAGCACCCGTCAGTTCCGGACTACCGGATCTGACCATTCCAAACCTGATTGCCGAGATTGAAAAGAACGGCATAAAATATCCAAAGATAGTATTGGCACAGGCAATACTTGAAACAGGTTGGTTCAAATCCCCGGTCTGCCGAAACAAGCACAACCTTTTCGGGCTTACCAATCCACGCACAGGCAAATACTATGAGTTTAACCACTGGACTGAATCTGTCAAAGCATACTACACAAAAGTACAGTACCAATATAAGGGAGGAAATTATCTGCTGTGGCTGAAAAAGATTGGCTACGCTGAAGATCCGGGCTATATCCGTGCCGTGATTAGGGTGCTTCGACAACTAATCGAGTAGGAGGTGAACACTAATTGAGGTGTTCACCTCTTTCGTGTTCACTTGTCCTCTCACACCACCGTACAAGCGGTTCCGCATACGGCGGTTCCGTGCTTTACCGACTTTGTTTATTCTCGACTCGGTGTCTCGCGTTGTCTTTGGCGCAATTAAGGTATCGTCACTTCTGCCTATTGTCGGTTTCCGACCTATCGTCCGGCAGTTAGCTCCTCTTCGGACATCTGACTACTAAAGACCTTTAACCAAACCATCAGTTACTGCTTGACTGCACGGTTCAGTCCTTCCCAAACCAACCCGTGGTTCGGTACTATGACCTCTGCTGACTTCTCACGGCAAGCTTTACTCCGCAGTTTTGAGTAATTGGGTCGCAACTGCGTCCGTGAGACCTCCCCGATTAAGAGCATAATCTTTGACACTTATACCTGCTTGATTTACGCCACTCGTTCCGAATAGCTATCGGGCTTTGACTTCTTTAGCAGTCTTACCCACGAGCAAACGCCTTGATATCAAGTTTCTGTACGTCAGGCCAGTGCTTTGCCGCTGACTTCCTTCACACCCAATGTCGCCATTGGCAGCTTGTCTTTGGCTGTACGCTTGCCGCTATTAGGCCGCGTTAGGGACTTGCACCCGTTAGATTATGCCCATGTCGGGCGAACTAAAATGACAAAGGCAACCACTTTTGGTTGCCTTTGTGAGTTATTCTGATAACCTGTTATTTAAGTTGTGCTTTTACAAGGTTTGCGATAACTTGTGAGAATTGTGAAATGTCTCCGTTAACGCTGGCATTTTCAAGAGCCTTCATATAATCGGCTCTTAATTCCACAGGGACGATAGTCCAGGGATAGCCACCGGATGCGAGCATGGCATTAAGTATAAAACGGCCCATTCTCCCGTTTCCATCCATATAAGGGTGTATGAAAACAAATATGAAATGACCAAGTATTGCACGAACACGTGCGTCCGGTTCTTCAGACATTAGATTAAAAAGTACCGGCATTGTATCAGCGACAGCCTCAGGGTTTAGCGGAATATGTTTAGACCCTCTGATATATACTTGACTCCTGCGATAGCCTATAAGGTCCGAGGCTTTCAAAATACCGGTGGTTACAAACGGCATCCACATCTGTCTATACCAATGGCTATGATCATTGCTGACAACATCACCGGCGTGGTTGCCTTCAAGAATTTTCTTTATTGATTCCTTTACAGCATTGAACGCTTGATAATATCCACGCGCTACAAGTGCACGCTTATGCTCCTTATCTTCTTTATCCGGTTGCCAGTTCCCGGAACGTACTTTCTCTATAAGTTCCTTTGATACCTGATACCCTTCTATTGAAAGAGAATGGTATGCATCTTCCAGATACTTTTCGTCAACATTGCGAATATAGTTCTGCATATCAACTGAATTTTCAGGCTTAAAAGGGAAATTTTCAATAACCTGCTCACGCATATTTGCCCACATCTGCCGTATTCTCGCTGCATAAGGCGATATTTCAGGTCTATATGGAGTTGTGCGAACTGAGATAAATGGGTCTGTCTCCATGACCTTATACCCAAATTCTTTCATTGTCCTGAGTATTTCATCTGCAAAATCAGCCTGACCATTATTTCGGAAAGCTCCGGCCAGCCGACCGGCGCGGGTAGTCGCTCCAATCTCTACAAGATAACGTAAAACATCTGACGTATCTTTAACCATCGAGAGACAAGTTCTGGCAGAAATCTCGTCTCGCTCGAAATATGCCGGTGAAGCATAGATTAAGGCTTCCTCTAATGAATAAAGCCTTAATTCGTATTGAGGTTCAACATAAGAAACGGCAGGAATTTCACTTTTGATAGACAGGATGGAATGACCATAAGGTAAATTTACTGTATTGTTAGATGCTTGGGGGGCCTTTATAACCAATTGTATTGGAACAGTAGTCTTTCCTGAAAGAATATCAAGGGATTGATCCGGCATCAGAATCCAATCATCATCAAATCTTGAATTGAGATAGGCTTTTATAAAATGCCAATATGATGTGTACCATACAGTCGTATCTCCCTCGCTGCCCGGACGAGAAGGTATGTACCAACCTTTCATAACCTCCTGCAACCATCCATTATCCAATAATCGCTTAAGATGAACGCGAGATAACTGTTCTGTACCTTTTAGTACAAGGTTAGGATTCTGTTGTTGCAGAATATGTAGCTGTTCAAGTGAGTCAGCCATAAGCTGTTCAATAGTCGCCATAACGATATTATTTATATGATTGGGAGATATTCTCGTTTTTATGGAGTAACTGTTACTCGTGATTATTGAGTTAGTGTTGCTCGTTTTTTGCTGAGTTAGAGTTACTCGTTTTTGTTGCAAATGTAATGATTTTATTTGACGTGTACAAAATAATAATCCTCGTTATTCATTGATTGCATGGTATAATATAAATAAAGACAATAGCGTTATGATGGTAATTTTGCATAATTACCGTCAGAACACTTAATAATATTAACAATTACTATAAGTTAATCAATACAATAACCAAATTAACATCAGATGTGCCGGGTATATGGCGTAGAAACTGTATTTGGCCGGTTTGCTTCTTATGAAGCCGCGGGTGCCGTCATATAGGAAAATTATTCCGGAGGCGAGCAACGCACCGGCTATGCCGTAGTGAGCCATCAAAGGAAACGTGAATATAATCTGAAGAATAGCCTGAGAGGGAAAATGTGTCGATGAACGCTCCAACCACGGGCGTATGGTCTGGTGCCGGAGGATGTAGAACACTGCTATCATCAGAACACCGCGCCAGTCATAATCCGTTCCGAGCCACCATGCCAGAACAGCGATACCTGCAATACCGATGAAAGACAGCGGCCCATGTTCACACATACGGTCGAATATGGCGAGTGCCACAACTCCGAGGGAGAGAGTGAACATGACATTATGCGTATCGTCCGCTCCGTTGAGCAGATACCACGGCAATTCACTGACTGCACCGGCAAGCAATAGTATCAGAAAATATCTCATGCGGTCGCGGCTATGCGCGAACCCCTCGGCGACAAGGAAAGCGAACACAGGGAACGCTATCCTGCCGAAGCATCGCAGACAGTCGTACATCGGAGTGCCCGGCTCCATAAGGAAGTAGGCGCAATGGTCGGCCACCATCGAGAGAATGGCGATAATCTTCAACGCACTTCCGGATAAGCGGAGCGAGAGGGGAACGGATATTTTGGCGGTGGTTTCCATGATAAAAAATGTGTTATTCAGTGCCAAGAAGTTCCTTAACCATATCGGCCACCTCCTGGTTAACACGCTTGAAATTGCGGTTGAGCATAATCTCCTTCTCTCGCTCACTGTCGAAAGAATAGATTTTAGGCAACTCCACATAGTTGGATTCCTCCTCCTTGATACGTGCCATATCGAAGTGCGTCTTGCAGAAATACTTGGTTGTCTTGAACTCCTCGGAGTCCTCGATGTCGAAATGCGACAGCATTTTTTCATCGGTGGCCGTGAAGTCACGTGCCGCCTGACCTGCAAGCCAGCCCGTAGCCATGTCAGCGATTTTCGCCGCCGGAACGAGATAGTCCATCTTCTCGGAAATGGAGGTTGAGATTTTCTGGTCGTTTATGGTGATTGATGTCGATGTCTGCTTTGCTTTACCGAAAACATCATTCTGCGCCCATTCAAGAGTCTCCTTGTTTCGTGCCGCACCCATGAATATGTTACCGCAGGTCGTGATAATCTTCTGCATACCCACCTTGCCATAGTCAGCCTCCAACTGCGGAAGCTCCTGAAAACCGAGGGTCACGGCAACCTTGTTGCTTCGCGCCGTGCCGATCAGTCGGTCAATCTTGTGGAAGTACAGCGTGGGAAGCTCGTCAACGATGATACTGACAGGGATGTTGCCTTTGGAATTGACACGGGTTATCAGACGGTTAAGCACAAGAGCGTTCAGAGAGCCGATGACCTGTTCCTTTTCGGGGTCGTTGGCAATCACAAGATAGCTCGGACTCACCGGGTCGGAAATCTTCAAGTCAAAATCATCGCCGGTGAACACCCAATAGGCTTCAGGAGATACAAGGCGTGCGGCATTTACGCGGAGAGTACCCACCATACCTTCAAGCTGGTCGTTGGCTTTGTTTTCGTATGCGGACTTGAAGGGAGCCATCAGCGAGGCTATCTTATCGTCCATCATCAGAATGTCGAACACCTCGGAATACTTGCGTCCAAGGAACGACAGCACATGGGGCATATCCGAAAACTCACCTGTGATAGTGTCCGGCTCAACCTCGTTTCCGTTCTCGTCCTCATACCAACAGCGGTCAATCAGTATCAGCTTACCCATGCGGTCGATATAGGAGAAGCCGTTAAGGTCAACGAACATCTTGTCCTCGTCGGTGGATACGTCGCGTCCGTTCTCGTTCACGAAGTCAAGCATGACCTCGCCGTTCTCGTCCAGAGCGTTGAAATCGTCCCAGTTGCGTATCACAAGCTCCAATTTCTTGCCCTCATGCGATATATAGCGTTTCAGTTTTTTCCCTTTCAGAAAACCTGTCGGGTGGAAATTCACAAAGAAATAGATGATCGCCGCGAGGAAATTCTCGGCCGAGTTGGTGAAGAAAGCCTCCGAGCCGCCCTTTTTCTCACCACCGCCCTTGTTGAGCGAGGCAAGAAGCGTGGCTGCCGTCTCCGAAGCCGCCGCGAGGTCGGGAATGTATTTACGCTGGATTGGATTGATACGGTTGGAATACTCCACATCGGTAAAATTGACTATGCGGAAACCGCAGCCATTCGGCAGATTACCGTAGTGTAAGTTCTTGCAATACTGATAGAAAAGCGTCTTGGCAAGCGTCGGGAACTTATAATCATATACCATCATGGCGAACCCCTTTCGTGCGTGCTGCCTTATGAACGGATCTATGATGCCGAAAGACTTGCCGGAGCCGGGAGTACCCAACACAATCGTGCCTCGGAACGGATTGATAATGTTGATGTAGCCGTTGTGCATACGCTTTTTCCAGTAGAATATCATCGGGATATTCACTGAATATGGGGTATTGACCTCCTGACGGGACTGTTCAAAAGATTCATTCTCAAAATTAAACCTGTCCTCGCCGACCTTGTGGTTGTAATACTTGGCGATACCGTCGAGTCCCTGGTGAACGAGCATGGTGCCGACTACCGAGCAGAAGGCATACAGGACACGGCTTGCAGGGAAGCCGAAGAGCGACATACCCCATGTGCCGTGATGGAAGATGAAGCACAGTCCTACGAGAGTGAGACCTGCAAGCACCGGATATACCACCATAGTCTTCAGGTTGAACTTCAACGCCTTTTTCGCTTTGGTGCCGATACATACCACACAGATGCAGACAAGTTCGGCAACCTTGCACCCGGCCACGGAGTTGAACACCTTGAAGCGTCCGAGCAGGTCGAGTATGAACTGCGTCACGCGGTTGTCAGCCGTGATAGGGAGGTTCATCACAATCTCGATGATCAGGAATATATAGATACAGCTACGGAAGTAGTTATACATCTGTTGCTGTTCCTTTGTTTCTTCAAAAGCCATGATGGAAAGGGATTAGAAAGGTATCTTGAAGCCGAGCATGAGACCGTTGCGGAACGTGTCGCCATGCAGGAAATTCACATTATTCTTCTGTATGATCGAGAACTCGCATCCGTTCTGAAACACATAGTTGTATTCAAAGCCTCCCTCGATACCGATGAAAAACTTTCTCTCCACCGCTCCGAACTGTGGGCCGAAGCGGACACGGAAGCTGCCGTTCTTGTAACGGTGCAGACGGTGTTTGTAGATTATACCGCCGTCCCAGTAATAACCTTTCCAAAACTGACCCTCGCCTGATTTCCAGTGATTGCCAATCTCGCCATAGACCTCCACGGCGTTGCCGTAGGTAAACGACCTCTCGTAGCCCACGGTGGCGTTGAGAGTTGACGGGAACAGGAAGCCGACGTTGACGGCTATCTTGTTTTCCTGAGCGGTGGCCGTCAGAGAAGCCACCGCACAGATGATTGCGAACAGTATCTTTTTCATAGTGCCGGATTATTTGTAGATATGGGGTGAATCGTTGAACGGCAGATTTTTGAGTATGTCCGAGTCGAAGCCGTCGGCGTTGAGAATATCGTCATACTCCACGGTAAGGGTTATGACACGTCCGCTTATCTGGTTCTCGGATATTTCGATGCGGAGCACCTTCTCGTCCGGGAAAGTCAGCTTGTCGAGCACAAGCACGTTGCGGTAGTTCTTCTTGAACTTCTTTGCAAGGTTCAGCGAATAAACAGGCGACAGCTCCACCGTCTGCGAGTTTGTGGCCTTGACCTCCTTCTTGTCTGTGAGCTTCACACGCACCTCGGCGATGTCGTATGCTATCTTCGTTCTGTTCTGAAGGGAATAGTCGATGAAGAAATAATCACCTATCGAATAGATGTTGTTGACAATAGCCTTCATGCCGTTGGCTTTAGACACCACCTGATTGTATTTTCGACCGCTGCCATATACGGCCCAGGCGTAACGTGCCATTTCCGACTGAGGCATGGATACCTCCGGATTGATGTAGGAGTCCAACCCGGCGTATGGCACACGGTGGATAGAGGCGGCCCGTGAGGGCGCGGCGGTATATACCACATCGTACTGTGCCAGATGCCGCTCTCCGATGAGTGTGAGAGTACCCATCAGCTCACCCTCCCGGTAGTGGGCGGGTACGGAGTCAGCCTCGATGAACGGCTTGATACGCACGATGTTGTCAGCACATTGGTTGCCGATAATCTTTGTGGTGGATAAGTCCACCATCTTGATATTCTCTGGCATGACGATATGGGTTGTCACTTCCGAGTTGACAAGGATCTTCTCTTTGGCGTTAGCCGGGATTGCGACGGCGCATAGCGCGAGGGTCGCTGCAATAATTTTATCTTTCATAATGGGTTGGTTGATTACCGTTTAATATGCTTCGTCTGAATTGATAAGGTAAACGATAGTGTTGTATTTGATTTTCGCCTTGTTCTTGCGGATATTGGCCGACACAGCGGAAGTTGCCGAGTTATACATATTCTGGAGAGCCTGCAAAGCGATGGCCTCGCCGGATATTCCGGAGCCGTAACCGCTCTCTGACTCAAAGCTGATATTCTGCTGCACTGTGCTGGCACCTGCCTCTTTCATAAAATCGCGGAAAGCTGACTCCGGGACATAGAAGCCCTCCATGCCGTCGTTGTCGAACACCGACAGGTTCACTTTCAGGAACTTTCCGCCTACAAGAATGGATGTGATGGCGGCGCGGACACGCTGTTGGCCGAAGCCGGTGACAGTGCCGTACAGATATGTGCCTTTGGCAAGCCTCACATCATGTATTGTCACATCGTCGAGCAACTTGAAGCGTAACCTTGTGCCCTCGTGCGCCTTTGTTGTCTTGTCGATCATGGCACGGATAAGCGGAGCATCGACATTATCGGCCGAACTACCCACGGTATTGAACTTGTCGGCATTAGTCTCCCGTGATTTAAGCACCAGCAAGGGGCGGTTCTTCTCACGCTCTATCTCACGCGCCCTTGCTATGGAGTCGGCACGGTGCTTGCGCATGGCTTCTTCCGGATCGGGCTGACCTATGCCAAGTCCGGCCTCGATAGCTTTCTGACGCTCATAGCTGCGCTGCTGTATCGCCTCAAGGTCGCGTGCATATTCGCTCCGGGGGTCAACGGCAGGTTCATAGTCGGCAGGATTATAGCCGTCGCCGTAAGCGTATGAGTTGATATGCCGGCGCGATTCAGCAAGGGAACGCTCCAGTTCCTCCAGCTCCTGCTGCTGACGGATACGCTCGGCCTCGGCCGCGTCGAGACGATTCAGCTCGTCCTCGGTGTATCCGTGTTCAAGAGCCTCACGATCCTCCTGTTCCTCGCCGAGCGCACCCACGGCGGTAAAGGCGTCCTCGTCACCGAAGCGGCGTGACATCTCGAACATCTTGTCACCGGGAGCCTCGGCGTTGGCCTCCGGCAGAGTGGAGTTGATACGGTCTGTCGCCACGGTTTGAGGGTCATCGCCACCGCCGCCGAAAGTCTCCATTGCGAAATATATCAGCGCACACAGCGGCACGAAAATCACCGCAGGGAAGATATACTTCGGTTGTCTGAAATTAATTTTTTTCATTGTTATCGTTATGTTTGAGGGATTTTACAATCTGTTCAAGATGCCTGTACCGGCGTATTATGCCGACTGAGTCGTCATGGCTCTTGTGTGGAATGGCGATAAGGGAGTCAAGTTCATGCTTGACCGCCTGACCGTCACCTGTTATCTCAATGAGCCGTCGGCGTTGCGCCTCCTTGTTGGCCTGAATGGTGCGGAAGCCGCTGAAGATAGGCTCGACTTTGGCGATGGATTGCAGTTCCGGCTCCTGAGATTCCATCCGCGCCCCGGTCACTATGATGTCGCACAAGAGTATCATCAGCAGTGAGCCGACTACATAGCCGAAAGTCCGGCGAGGGTGTCGCGTGGCCCATGAGTTGGCCTTTCTGATCCGGGCGGCCAGACGGTATCGTGTGCCTATGGCACCCATCTTCGGCCGGAGCCATGAGCGTATCGCGCCATGTGCTTTCCTCCGGTTGTCGCTGAAAGTTTGTCTTAGGGATTTCATAAGTCAGGTTTTAATAGTCAAGGTCTTTGTTTTCAAGAGTACGCCAGTTGGTTATCATCAGTCCGTGGGGATTGTTCTGGGTGCGTGGCACATTCTCCACATAGCCGGTGGTTAGCATGGTGCGTTTGAGGTCGCGCGTGCGCCTCTTGATAATCTGCGTCCCGTAGTAGCTGAACTTGCGTGTATGCTCGTCGAACTGGATAGAGTCACAGATTATGGTGCATACAGCTGATGATGATATGATGTCGGAGTAAAAGCCGTTCTCGTCAAGGGCCTGCTTCTGCTTCAGGGCTGTGCCGTCAGCCATATACATGGCCTTGCCGACAGTCCACTTTATATAGTCGTTGTCGGGAGGGAGATTGAAAAAATACTGGTGGAAATTTTCAATACACTTGAGTTTTACATTGATTATCAACGGGTAACAAATGTGTATTTTAGAACAGGTAACAAAATAGCCACGCCAGAGGTGTTTTATCAGCATTTTCCGGAATGTATCGGAATGGAGAGATTGACCGGGTAACATTTTTGAGATTTTCTGTTTCAGTACCATTTGAATTTTCGAGTGAGATAGGTGATGAGAGCAACTGTGACCACCCAAAAGAATATTATCAGGGAAACGAGTGAATATATCTCTTCGGAATGCACAGCATGAAAATTTGCAAAAATCACCAATGCGAGAAAGACGATCAGCCATATCAGGGAAAAGAGGATTATGTAGGCGGCGAGTGCCGGAACAATGACGCAGTTTCTTGCGGTCTCCATCTTATCGACCGTAGGCTTGACATTGGCGTTGAATGTCTTTGCCATTTCGGTTGCGGACTTTTGGAGATTGCCGCTGACTGCCGATGAGAATTTTCGAGCGTCCATCGGGGAGGCGGCTTCCCGGATTTCATTGATGATATAGGGGGCCTCCTTCATGAAAAGCCGGATTTGCAGGGCGAGGTCGCTCTGCGCCTCGATTTCTTTCTGCCGCAGCTCGTCGTCTCTCGTCTCGGCTATCGTGCTGTCTATTCCGGAGACATCAATCTTTTTGAGTGCCATGATAAAATCTGTTATCTTCGGATTCCTTTTCGTTTTACAATTCCAATCTTTGACCGGGCGGCTGCGGCACAACGACGGGCGCGGGCTATCTCTTCCTCAATGTCGTCACGCTTTTTCGGAAGGTCGTTGTTCGATGCTCCACCAACGCCCGAAACATAGACGGGTGTGTTGAGGAACGACATGAAGCTCATAGCCACCGCAAAGTGATAGCACGCCTCATTGATAAGGTCGGCCCAGTTCTCAATCTCCCGGAAGTCAAACTCGTCATCAAATACGCGCATGACCTGTTCGGGAATAAAACAGGAATAGGATTTGCCCTCATGCTCAAACTCAACACGTCGTGTATCGGGTCTGTAAGCGGTATAATCCGGTCGAATATCGGACTCCCTTCTGTCTATCTTTGTTTGCTGATTCTGTGTGTTATGCAACTTGTTCCATGTGCTTTCAAGTTTACTCACCATGAGGTTGCGGCCTTTGCCAAGCTCGGATGCCTTGAACTTGGCGTTTCCTTTTTTCAGGATATAGCCTCTTACAATGCCTTTGTCATCTTTCCTGACCTTGACATCATATCCTTTCACCTCAAGCCGGGCGAAATAGTCGTCAAGCGACCATTTCCCCATTCTGCCGAGGACATCGAGGCAGTCACGGCTCACGGACTGTCGGTTTATGTCGTGGATATTTGCCGCTGTCTGCCATCCCCGCTTTCTCGCGACACGTTCCGCAGCCCGTTGTGCCCGCAGATGTACGTTGCTGTCATTGTTGATGTTCCCGTTTTTGTCAAGACGGCTGACAACGGCATGGAGGTGAGGAATGCCGCTGTCGGATTCGAGGTGTAGCCACACGGTTGACTTGCTTCCGGCGAGATTGGTTCTCGGGGAGAGGATACGACCGTTTTTGCCTTTTATCTCCTGACGGTCAAACTCCGCCACGAAATCCAGCCATAGCTGTTTCCAGTCCTCAGGAGAGAAGTTGCGTGTATGCTCTTTTGCAGGGCTGATCTCAATCCGTATAAGGTTGTTCCTCATGCGCGGGTGGCACAAGGAATCAAGTCTGACGGAGTTCCAAATTCCCAACGGGTCGATGCCGGGAGGGAGGAAGCTGTCGCAGATGTAGAAGATTCTCTCCGGGTGCTTCTTGTTCGCCGACACGCCCGTTATGTAGTTAAGGGCGTTTATGCCGTGCGATATTGACTTTGCCTTCGCTATCATGTTCTCAGATTTTGGTGATGGATTTCCTTGTTCGCGGACTGAAACGGCCACCGTTTATCACGGAATTCAGAAACTCGGTGACGGCGTTGGTTATCGGCACGACCTGCCTGTACCAGTCGAGCATGAAGGAGACTTTTTGAAAAAGTATGATTCTCTTGTCTTGTTTCATTCCGGCAAGGGCGTTGGCGAAGTTTAGTATATCGACTCGGCAACCGTCAAGGTTATGCAGCAACGCAGATTCTTCGGCTGTCAGTGCCGATGGAGGTTCATACCCTAAGGCTCGTTGCCTTATGTAGTCGCTCGGTGTAAGGTTGCATTTGGCGGCTGTGGCGTGTATCTTCTCACGCTCCCCGGCTGTCATCTTGGTGGTTATGGTACATGAGCGCACGGCCTCCGGCGGCAGCTTCTTTCGCTTCGTCTTTCCGGCATTGTTATCGGGGCTATTGTCTGTATTAGTCATAAAAAGGATATTCCATGATTGGTATAACTGATTATCGGGTGCGAGCCTGCGAGCGGCCATGACCCTGACCGCAGGGAGGGGCGAGGCGTTTTGGTGCAACCGGGCGAAACCGGGTGTAACACCAAAACATATCTCGCAACACTTCTCAAAAGACCTGCCTTCACGCTCCCGTTTCCTGCTTGCAGCCGCACATCGTATTAGGATGCTCAATCTGCAAATAATCCGTTAGCTATCGGTTCTCCGTCGAGGTTCTTCCAGTCCATTATGCAAGAGAACGAGAGAGCCGAGCCAATACGCGAGTTATAAATTGTCACCAGCCCTACGGTCTCCATTCTCGACAGGAGATTGTGCATTTTCTTCCGTCCGAGGTTCCAGTTGTCAGCGAGGCCAATTTCCGAGAACTGCGCCTGACCGGGTTTAAGGTTGAGCGGTCTGCGGAAAGTGCCGTTATATCCCGGAGCGGTACGCATCTCTTTCAGCAGCCCGCTGAATATTGCCATGCGGCTGATTGTGTTGCCGTCGTTGTCGGTGATTATTCCCGAAAGCCATTCAACGGCTTCAACTGTAAGCCGGATGTTCACAGATGAAAAGGGATATATGTTTTGTTGTTCCATGTTCCTTGTTTTCTTATGGATGGATTATTTGCGAAATGCCAAAGATTGGAATTTACACAATAGAAAATTTGTGTATGATAATTTGTAGGTCGTTCTCCTTGTTCCCTTCGCTCGTCAGTCATTATTTCCATGATATTCAATTCATATAAGATTGCGATACAAATATCATTCAAGTGCTTCTTCCGACAATTTTCTAATTGAGGATTGGGGAACAATGAAAACGGAGAGAAAAGAGGGATGACAATGATTCCCTATTTCGGCATCGGCGCGTTTGACGATGTGTTTCCTGCATTTGCACCACTGCCGGGAGTCTGTAATTTCGGAAGGCTGTTCAACACTATCTGTATGTCCTGCCTGTCGGAAGATACTGTGAGCAGCGCGGTGGTGATGTCGATTATCTCTTCCTTCCCCACATATTGCGATACCGATTTCATCAGTCCGAGTGCCCGCTTCTGCCGATGTGCGCGGATGCCGTCCACGCCTCCGGTTTCCTTGTCGCATCCGAAGTTAAGATAGCGGTTGAGCGCGGAGCGGTCATACTGCGGCATGGTCTCCAACGTGCTTTTCCCTGACGCGATCGAGAGCATGGCGCGGAGCGCGTCGGCCTCGTATGGGGTACATTCACAAAGAAACTCCATGATGATTTGAGCTTTCTTCTGATTCCCGGATTTTGACTCTTTGGATTTGGTGTCCGATGATTTGCCGGGCTTTCCTCCCGGTATGGTTGTTATGTCAGTCGGCATAGTCTTTAATGATTGTATTTGTGAGTGGTTAAAGAGGTTTCTTGTTCGCGAGATAGCGGGTTGCCTCGGCGTCTATCTCGTCCTGCGAGGATATGCGCACGCTCTTGAGGTATGCGTCGAGGTCATCGGGGTCGAAGAAGCATATCTTTCCACTCGGCTTGTACATCGGGATTACGCGCCGCATCATCATCTTGCGGAAGTACGAAAGGGAGAAGCCGAGATAGTCCGCGGCCTCCTGCGAGTTGAGTAGTTTTCGTTTTGTCTGCATCGGTTCTTTAATTTATTAGTTCGTATTCTTTGATTATGGAACGTGCTGATTGATAGACTTGTCAGCTTTTGAGTTCCGATGCAAAATTACAGCCGTTCCCGTGTGGCGCAATGTGGGCTTCATGGGGAAAGGTTAAAAATGGCAAACGCACTATACGCTGGATTTCAGCCGCATAGTGCGTTTGTGATATGTCTTTATATGCTGTAAATGGGGAACGGCAGGGATATTACGGGGTTCCTCGCCTTGAACGCCATTCATCTATGGCTCCGTCGATTGATTTGCGGTAGTTTTTGTTGTCCTCTGTGGCATAATCGGCGCATATGTCGGAACGGTGCTTGTCGTAGTATGACTTGGCGATATTGCAGCGTTGCAGGAACAACCGCGCCCATGTCTCCGCCTCCTTCCTCGGGCTGATGTTCCGCGCCACGGCATAGACCATGTAGCATACCCGCAGTTTCTCTTTCGGCACAACCGCTATCGCCCTTGCCTCTTCCCTTACGTTGAGGAAATTGGCAAAATCCAGCGGTGTGCAGTTCTCGAACTGGCTGTCGTTGCACACGTCATGTATCGCCATGCACAGCCCCAGTTCAACCACATCACGCCATTTGGCGGTTTCAAGCAGCAGGCTTCCGCTCATTGGCCGCTCCCTTTCTCCATGCGGGCAAGGTCGTTGAGTATGCTCCCGGCTATGCCGTTCAGTTTTGCGGCAAGCGCATACAGGTGGGAGGCTTTGAGGGAGAATACATCCCCGGCGCGTCGGCTCTCGCGTTCATAAACTTCATAGAACTTTTTCACTTCTACCTGCCGCCTGTCATGCTCCGCCTTGGCCGTCTCGCACTCCTTTTCAGTCTCGGCATATTCTTTTGAACCAAGCGGAAGGTAATCAAGACGGGTGTTCAGCTCGCAGTAACGCTTCCAATACGGATTAAGCCGTGTCGAAGCCTCTTGAAAAACATCATGGAATTTTCTTGAGTGAGCATTGGCAATCTCCCGGAAATCAACGCAGTCAAGCCGCCCTATATAATTAAGGAGTGTAGCGGTCCCGGCTTTGAGGGAAAGAGCAGCCTCTTTCAGCCGTTCCGGATTTTCCGTAGCCATAGCCTCCGCCTCGGCGATAAGCGCGTTGGTGTCCTGAAAATCGTAGTAGAACCGGGCAACGGTCAACGCCTGTTCAAACGGCATCGCACCACCATTGCAGGCGGCAAGGATTCCGTTCACCTCTTTGAGCCGGGGTATTATATTTGTCATCATTCCAATCATGAGTTAAAAAGGTCATCCATTGTAACCTCGCTGTGGACTATACTCTTGTTCTTGCCATTGGCGACACCGTATGTTGTTATAAAGGTATGTACCAACGATTTTTTATTTTTGGTATAATATTGGAACAGACTCATCCTTTGGCGTAGTTTCTTCTCATATTCCTGTGAAATGATGTATTCCCCGACGGAAAATTTTATTTCGCATAAATGTATGATACGATCAGCCCGCTCTATTATCATATCGATCTGTGCCCCAGAAGTCTGCTCCTGCTCGTTTGGCTTGATATGCCAATTGGAGGTCTCCGTCGATATGGCTGTCAGTCCGAGAGCCTGCTTTATCTGCCTGTGGTGCCGGAGGCATACCGTCTCGAACGATGTTCCCATCCATGAAAGCACACCGGGTGAATCAAAATTTTTGCTCCACCAATGCTCCTCATGCCTGTTGTCCGGCTCGATGAACTTATAGTAAAATAGTGTATAGAAGTCGGTGAGACGAAACACCTCTTCTCGTTTCTTATTGCCGTATTGCGACCATCTTTCGATGAAATCACACCTTTCGAGATTCTTCAATATCTTCGACAACATGCTTCCGTTACATTTTATCTTCCTGGAGATCTCGTTGTTTGTAAGCCCGTTCTTGTGTTGACTCAGAGCGCGTACCACCTCTATATATGTGTCGGCGTGTTGGAACAGCGCATTATAAAGCTCATCGAACTCAATGCGCAGTTTCCCGTCCGTTTTGAAGCAAAGTCGGTCTATGTTCTGCACAAGACTTAGCTCCGGCTCAAGCAGACTGTAGTAGAACGGCACACCGCCCATCACCATGTATGACTGTAGAATTTGGTAGCGGTCCCACACGATACTCAGGCTTTGCAGATACCTCTCGGTTTCCGACAAGGTGAATGGCTGTAAGTGAAGCTGCCGTGTTATCCTTGAATGCAGACCTCCCGTATTCCCCAGAAGTTTGTCTCTCATCCATGATGTAGCCGAGCCTGTCGCAATCAGCATGATGTCGCCACGGCTCATGGCCCATCCGTTCCAGAAAGACTCGAGTGCGACTACGAAATTTGACCGGGAGCTGTCCATCCACGGCATTTCATCAATGAAGACGATTTTTTTGCCGTCGGCGGGCAGCGTCTCAAGATATTCCTCCAGCGCATCAAAGGCATCGAACCAGTCATTTAGCTTGTAGGCAGTCCCGGAATACTTTGTCAGCTGTCTGCTGAATCTCTTAAGCTGTGTCCGCATGGGGATATTACGCACCCCCACATACCAGAAATCAAATGTATGTTTGAAATGCTGCTCAATAAGATATGTCTTGCCGATACGCCTTCGGCCATAGACAATTACAAGCTCAGAACGGCTTGAAGCTACACTTTGCTCAAGTTCCCGGCGTTCTGCCTCACGACCTATCAGAGATTTGGACTGTTCCATACAAGTTATTTTGGCGCAAAGATAGCTTATAAAAGTCAATCCACCAAGAAATACTGCTCGAAAAGTGACTTTATCAGCATCTGTAATGGCGATAAAGTCTGATTTCGTGTCAATATCATTAATCTTAAATCTAACTCGGGAAGGTTGATACTATCTCGACGTATCTATTCCCGACAGTAGTATCATATTTGTACATCGTTCAAAGCTCGCGAATTAGGAATTTTTGCTAACTTTGCACTACGACAAATCATATCGAATGAAAACGACTGACGATTTCTTCATACCCGACAATGAGGTCCGGCTCCCGGAGGAGCTTGATTACAGCCGTGTGTCGGAATATGTCAGGTCGGCAGAAGCATTCTCACGCTCGACTTATCAGAGTGTCTATATCATAGACTATTTCAGGCAGAATTTCCTGTACGTTTCGCCCAATCCGATGTTTCTGTGTGGATTGTCGCCCCGGCAGATGCAAGATTTAGGCTATCGTTTTTATCTCCAATATGTGCCAGAGGAAGAACAGCCCTTTCTTCTCGCGTTGAACAAGGCCGGATTTGATTTCTACAACAATATCCCTGTTGATGAGCGCAAGGACTGGTATATATCATACGACTTCCATATTATCAATGCCGGGCGCAAGATACTCGTCAACCACAAGCTGACACCCCTCGCGCTTACCTCCGACGGCAGGATATGGCTTGCCCTTTGCGTTGTGTCGGCTGCGACACATACCGGCGCCGGGCATATCGAGATGCACAGTGTCGGCTCGCCTGATTTTTTTGAGTATAACGTAAATACTCACCGCTGGAACAAGCGCCAGATGCCGGTATTGACAGACGGCGAAAAATCTGTTTTAACCCTCTCTATACAGGGTTATACCATGTCGGAGATTGCCGACAAAATATGCCTTTCGCCCGACACAATCAAAAAATACCGTCAGCGTATTTTTGAGAAACTTGATGTGCGCAATATTTCCGAGGCTATAGTTGCCGCCACCAACAGCAAGTTACTCTAAATTGCGGCAAAGATAGAATCGCGGAAAGTGTTTCACTTCCCGACCGACAGCAATATTGGCGGCTATCCGCGCGCAGATGTGTGAAGCAAGCCGTTGAGCGGATTCGTTGATTACTCCGGCGTTTATCTCCGGCAATGCTTTACTGAGCCAATCGCATCCTTCCATATTCCAGAACGCACAATATCCCGATATGTATTCCGCTGCCCAAAGGCGCAAATCTGTCTGTGCAAGCAATTCCTTGTCATCGCCGGGCATTATCACCATTGCCCCTGCTCCGATTACAAAATCAAAAGGATATATTATAGGTACTGAAACCATGTCGCTCACGAGGTGCGAACTTTCGTTGCCGCCATATTCCGAGATTATATTTATGGTGGTGATATTCTTTTGATAATCAGTATTATTTCCAACACCGATATTTGAGAAACCAATACTTTTCAACTCGGATTTTAGATAGGATACAAATATGTCTGTACCGATAACCATTATCCGACACTGCTTAATGAGATGTCTTTCCTCGTTTGTCATATCTGATATTTTCTTTCTACGAAAGCGTCTTGCTACGATTACTTGATGCAAAATTAGAAATTGCCATATCGGTGTGCCATACCCAAAAGTGTATATTTTCGCCTCGGTCTGCATTTGTCCACTTTTGGGTATGGCAAGGAATTTTCCACGGCGGTAATTTTGCAACAGAAATCAAAAACATAAAATGACATGAGGACAATTCTAACACTTATCTGCGCGATGCTTGTTTGGTCTACCACAGTAGCCCAAAGCATAACAGGCAAAGTTGTAGACGAAAACAATTCGCCTCTCGACTTCGTGAATGTAGTGCTTCTCAAAGCCGATTCCACCTACATAGACGGTGCTGTTACCGATGAAAACGGTGGATTCCTTTTTGAGAACCCACAAGGTAATCCGAAATTTGTAAGGCTTTCGTCAATAGCCTACACAACCAAGACTGTGGATATTCCGGCTACCGGGAATCTTGGAGTTATCCAATTAAATCCCGAAAGTGTGATGCTCGGTGAAGTTGTGGTGAAATCCAACCGTCCGGTTACCGCTATCAAAGGCGACGCACTTGTAACCAATGTGGCAGGGTCGCAACTTGAACACGCCGGTACCGCCAATGACGTGCTTACACAGGTGCCTATGGTACTTGGGCGTGACGGCAATTTCGAGGTATTCGGCAAAGGCTCTCCGGCTATATATATAAATGGCAGAGAGGTGCAAGACCTTTCCCAACTGTCGCAATTAAATTCTGCCGATATAAAGAACGTGGAGGTAATAACCAATCCCGGTGCTAAATACGATGCCTCGGTCAAATCTGTAATACGTATCCGTACAAAACGCCCGCAGGGAGATGGTTTCAGTGGAACTCTCCGCGCACAAGGAGTGATGCAAAAATATTTCCGCACGGTGGATCAGGCTAATTTCAAATTCAGAACCGGAGGTTTGGAGGTATTCGGCAATTTCGGATATATCGGAGGAAAATTCCAGAGCAGTAATAGGGTCGATATGTTGACTCAATCAACGACCGTGTGGAATCAACTTCTTACACAGGACGGTTCCATGAGAACAAATGAGTTTTTCGGCAAGGCCGGTTTCTCCTATATGTTCAATGACAGCCATTCCATAGGCGCTTATTACTCCAATGGATTTACAAAGCAAAAATCTGAACACACCGGAATAAGCCGTGTGTTGGCAGACGGACAGCCCTATGACAATCTCTCAATGTATGGTCGTAGTAACAACAATACGTTACCCAAGCATCACGCCAATCTCTATTATAATGGAGAAATCGGAAAGTTCGGTATTGACTTCAACATGGATTATTTGTGGCGAAAAAATCGCAACTCCATGTTTAACAATGAAACAAGCGACACACAAGACAATTCCCTTGTAAATTCTCTCGGTGTAAGCAGAAGTCGAATGTTGGCTGAAAAACTTGTATTCAGCTATCCTTTTTGGAAAGGCGGTATTGAGTTCGGAGAGGAATATACTTCATCGCGTTTCTCATCTGAGTACAACACCGATGCTACTTTGGTAGGTAATGCTGATTCAAGAGTTGACGAAAACAATATTGCCGGATTTGTGGAAATCGGCCAGACATTCGGACAATTCAATTTAGGCGTTGGATTGCGATATGAGCATGTAAGATTTGAATATCTTGAAAACGGACAGAAAAAGGAAGATCAGAGCAAGACCTATAATAATCTGTTTCCCTCTATTTCTCTGTCAACCATGATAAAGAACGTACAGCTGTCAATGAGCTATACACATAAGACCCAACGGCCAAGCTATGCAGACCTTGACGGAACAGTGGACTATATCAACCGTTTTACCCTCGAAGGTGGCAATCCATTCTTAAAGCCGGAGAAGATACATTCTGTTGAACTTATGGGGGCATGGCGCCAGTTCTTCGGACAGATAACCTACACCTATAAGAAAGACCCGATAATGAACACCACTTATCCGTATGCGGATGATGCAGAGGTCAAACTTATAACGATGGCAAATTTCCCCAAGATACAGAATCTTCAGACATTTGTCGGCGCACAGTTCAGGGTGGGTGTATGGCAGCCTAAAGTAAATGTCGGCATTATGAAACAGTGGCTTACCATAGATTATGCCAATGGTCGTAAGAGCCTTAACAACCCCATAGGACTTATGCAATTTCAGAATGCCATTCATCTTCCCTACGATATTTGGCTGAATGTGGATATGCAGTGGATGAGCGGCGGTAACGATGACAACATGAAACAATCCTCATCGTCGTATCTCAATGCCAAACTCTATAAAGCGTTCTTCAATAATCAGTTCAGTGTAACTTTGGAGGCCAACGACATCTTTAATAAGAGTAATCGTGATGCCACGTTGTTGAACAAGGATGTTACCATACATAAGTTCAATACGACAAACAACCGCACGTTCATGCTGACCCTGCAATACACCTTTAATTCTTCCCGTGACAGATATAGAGGACAAGGTGCCGGAACAAATGAAATGAACCGATTCTAAGAAGTTTAATAACATGAAAACTTTTATTATCTCATTCATCCTGTCTTTGGTCTGCGGAATAGCCTACGCAAAGCCGCACTGTCAGGGGTTCAACAACTACGATAACAAAGTCACTATCGTCTTTACAGATGATAAGGCCGGTAGCCGATACGAGGTAACGGATGTAAAACTCGTTACCTACGGCAAAGAATACTCCGCCACTTCTGTAACAGCAAGTGTCAAAGATGGTACTGCAACCGTAACACTTACCTTTCCCCATATCACCCAATTCTCTAATCCGAAAGTAACACTTCGGATTAACGGAAAGAAGAAAGGGTTTAAGGTGTGTCAATAGTTTAATTATTATACTGTATTTCCCAAAACAAATTAGAATTAATGCTCCGAATTTTCACAAATCTGCTATTTCTGTTTGTAACGATGAATACCGTTGCGCAGATCAATGTAGCCGGAACGGTGATTGACAAGGAGGCCAATGAACCTATTGCCGGCGCTTCGGTAATCGTCAAAGGCACTGACGGCAAGATAAAGAAGTTTGCCTCATCGAAATCTGATGGTAAGTTCTCAATGACGGTGCCGACCGTGACCGGATTCCGGCTCGAAGTGTCGATGATGTGCTTCGCCAAGCAGTCAATACCACTTGATAGCGTTTCATTTCCGCTGACCGTGTATCTTGAACCGGGCAGCATTCAGCTCAAGGAGGTGGCTGTCAAGGCAGACCGAATTCGGGAGCATGGCGACACAATAACATACGTTGTAGGCAGTTTCGCCCAGCAGCAGGACCGCTCAATCGGCGATGTACTAAAACGTATGCCCGGGATAGACGTAGCGCAAAGTGGCAAAATTCAATATCAGGGCGAGGATATAAATAAGTTCTACATTGAAGGTTCCGACCTTCTTGGCGGCAGATACGGAATTGCTACAAACGGCATAAGCCATGAGGATGTCGGGGCGGTTGAAGTAATGGAAAACCATCAGCCCATGCAGGTATTGTCAGGCATATCATTCTCCGACAAGGCGGCAATCAACCTTAAACTGAAAAACAAGGCTAAAGCTACTTGGACTTTCCACGGCGACGCTGGAGGCGGCTACTCATGGCAGCCCGATGGCGCAGCGTGGGATGGAGAATTGTTTGCGATGGCTGTAATGCCGGGATTTCAAAACATTACCACTTTCCGCACAAACAACACAGGCGAGAATCTTTCTTCGTCAAGTACCGACTTCTTTGCTTCTCGCCGTCAGACCGGCCTGAGTAGATATGTAGGCGTCGGTCTGCCCGGTGTCCCGTCGCTCAGCGACAAGCGCACTCTATTCAACCGCTCATTCCTCTTATCGACCAACAGCCTGTGGAAATTCGGCAGAGGCGAGTTAAAAGCCAATATCGATTATTCCTTTAACCGTGCGACAGCCGAAGCCTCGAATATAACCACATATTTTCTTGACGATGGGAACCGCGTCATTACCGAGAACCGGAGCGGCACGGATTATGCCCACTCGCTGAGCGGCAAGTTCATCTATGAGCTGAACCAAAAGACCGCTTTCATCAACAATACCCTACAGACCAACATAGACTGGGACGACATGAGCCTTGCCACCACCGGCTCGATACCCAACACTCAGTCAGCGAAGCTCCCCGACTACTATGTTTCCAACAAGTTCAAGATGATCAAGCGTTTCAAAGGCTCGCACTTGATTACATTCCAAAGTGTGAATGAATGGGAGTCGTTGCCTCAGACGCTTAATCTCGACATAAATGGCGAAAGATTCAGACAGCATATCTCAGACCATGCTTTCTATACCCACGAGAGCGCGGCATACGCTTTCAACATCAAGGGCATAACTCTCAGCCTCGAAGGAGGGATAAAAGGGTATTTCCGGTCGATGGACTCGCAGTTGCCCGACATACCCGCCGAACTGCCCGGACTGACGGAGAATGTGGTGAACACCAATTATCTCACGGTGTACGCCACACCGAAGTTTGAATACTGGGTGCGCCGAGTCAACCTTTCGCTCAATCTGCCTGTAAGCTACGCGCATTATACCTTCGACAAGGCGATAGCCGACCACGACGAGGTGTATTTCTCCCCGTCGCTCAGTTTCAACTGGAAACCCAACAACCGCTTCTCAGGCACTCTGCGCGGCGGTCTCAGTCGTTCCCCGATGAATCTCAACCTCATCCATCCCGGACTGATAATGACCAACTACCGCACGCTTAAGACCGGAACGGACAATTTCTATAACTCATCATTGCAGAACGTGTCGGCAAGTGTCAGCTATAAGCACCCCCGCCACGGCCTGTTTGCCAACGGTATAGTGATGCACTCGTGGACCAATGTACCTTACACTATGGCACAGCAGTTATATGGTGATTATGTGGTTTACAGCTATGCCGATGCCAAAAACAACAGCAAAATGCTTATGGCTATGGGTAACATAGGCAAGACTCTCGACTTCCTGCGCGGCAGCTGCAATGTCAACGGCTCGTTCAACCGCAACGAATCGCAGTTGTTTTCGCAGTCACAAGCAGTCAGCTCGGTCAGCACAGGCTGGAGCGTGGGCGGCAAGATAAGCGGAAGCCCATGCCGATGGTTCAGTTTCGACTACCGTATAGACTATTCCGACAGCCGGTTGACAATGAACGGACTAAATGAATCATGGCTCTCGACAATGGAAAACGAGCTGAGCCTGACATTCATTCCACACCGCAAATGGCAGTGGACAGTAAGCGGAGAGCATTACCGCAACGAGCTGACCGAGAACAACTACAAAAATATAGTTTTACTCGACACGAAACTTACCTATCAACTCAACAAAAAGATAGAGTTTGCTGCCAGCTTCACAAATATCCTTGACAAGCGCAGTTATAACTACACCACATACTCCGAGCTTTCTTCATTTGAGAGCCAACGACAGCTCCGTGGCAGACAGCTCCTGTTCTCGATTACACTAAAAAAATAACCAATATGAGACAATCTATCACACTCCTATTCATGTGTCTTGTGGCGATAGCTGCAACCGCACAGCAGAAGGCAGACATTGAAGTCAGCTACACGGCACATCATCCCAATATGCGCAACGGCAAGGATGATGTGACAAATCAGTATATACTCCTTGCCGGAGCTGATGAATCAAAATTCTTTTCTCCAAGGACAGAATATATAGACTCGCTCAACTCCACACCGGATGGCCAGTCCAAGTATCAGGAAATGACACGCGCCGCCTATCTCGGTGGAAAGATGAAGGATATACCCCGTGCCGATGGAATTTACTATGTCGTTAAATCCGAACAAAGAAATGCACTTACATATTACGATAAAGTCGGAACAGAGAGGTATTATTATGAGGAGGAGATTCCTAAAATAGAGTGGGAAGTCGGAGACTCGACAAAAATAATCTTCGGCTACGAGTGCTTTGAAGCCACGGCTGATTTTCATGGACGCAAATGGACTGTATGGTTCACTCCTGAGATTCCAATAGTCGCAGGGCCGTGGAAACTTTCGGGCGTACCGGGACTGATTCTTGAAGCAGTCGCAGAGGGTGGTCAATACAGCTTCGTTGCCGATGGCATCCAACAGACAGACAAAATAATCACGCCAGTCTATCTTGCTAACGAATATGAGAAAACTGATCGCATTAAATTTCTCGTGGCACAGCGAAGTTTCAATGATAATCCCATAGGTTCAATAAACGCACAGTTTGCCGGACAAGGTATCTCTATCGGCAGAGTAAAGAATGAAAACGGAGAAGAGGTAAGCGACAGGCTTTTCGCACCTCGTGAAACAGTTGATTTTATTGAAACCGACTATTAACCTGCATTATAACACTTAACTAAGGGAGCGCCCCGGCTATGTATGTCGGGGCTGCATTTTCCATTAGTCACTTGAAAATCTCGTCCACACGGTTGACGGCATCGTCTTTCTTCTGGTCGATGATTTTCGCGTAGATTTGAGTAGTGGCGATATTCTTGTGTCCCAGCAGTTTGCTTGTCGTGTAAAGGTCAACATCGAGCGTAAGCATGAGGGTGGCGAAAGTGTGGCGGCTCACATGGAATGTGATTTCTTTCTTCACTCCGGCGGCTTTCGCCCAGTTGCCGAGTATGATGCTCACGCGGCTTGTGGTCGGCAGGCTGAAAACCCTGTCATCGTCTCCGGCATCGCCCCGTTCCGGAAGCCATTTCATTGCCTGTGACGAGAGGGGAAGGTAAATCGGGGTGTCGGTTTTCTTCATGATAACGGACACACGCCACTGCTCCCCGTCCTTGTGGATCTGTCCCCAGCGCAGGGCACGGATGTCGCTCGCGCGAAGTCCGCAGTAGCATGAGAAAAGGAACGCCTGTTTGACGGACTCCCGTGTCGGACAATCGGTGGCTATAAGGCATCTCAGCTCGTCAATCTCCAGATAGTGCCGTTGGCTCTCGACATGATAGACCCGGTCGTTTGACGAAATGCGGTCAAAAGGATTCTCCTTGAGATAATCGTTGCGGACAGCCCAGTTGAATGTCGCGCTCAACGAAGCTGTGAGGGAAGCGATGGTGTTGATTGCAAGGGGCTTCTTCGTGCGTGACTTGTATTCGTTGCGCAGGAAATTGGTGAAGGCGATGCAGTAATCCTTGTCGGCCTGTTTCAGCGTTATCCCGTCACCCCGGAACTGTGTCAACGCTTTTTTAAGCCCACTGAACGCCGACGGTCCCATTGACTTGCCGTTATCATCGATCCATTTCTTGTAGAGGTCTATAAGGTCGAGGAGTTTCATCCGTGAATGGAGCATGGAGTTGGTGACGCCTTTCTCGTTGTTGGTGAGCTGAATTATACGGTCTGCCTTTACCTTGTTGGCGAGGGCGAGGTTATGCTCGTTCAGCGCGCGGCTCGCCGGGTCGAGTTCCGGGACGATGTAGAGTTTCAGGAACTCGTATGTGCGCTTGCCGTCGCGGTATATGTCGAGATAGATTGACTTGTTTCCGTTCTTCAGTTCCTTGAAGCGGATTCTCACAGGCTCTTTCGCCTTTACTGTCTTTTTCGGTCGTGCCATATTCAGAGAGATTTAATCGAGTTGCAATACTTTGAGTTTTTCTTCCATCAGGGCAGGTTTCCGGTCAATCATGGCGAGATAGCCTTTGGCATTTTTCGATGCTATACCCATGAGGGAGCAGAAAGTGGCGGTGTCAGCCCCGGCTGACAGTATAAGGTATGCGAATGTGTTTCTCGCAAGGGTGAAATTGAGCCGTTTTTCAATTCCGGCCTTACCCTGCCAGAGTTTCAGGATATTGTTTGTCTCCGTTTCCTTCGGAAGCCCCTTGAATACGGGTCCCCGGCGGTTGGAGGTTTCCGGAAGCCAACGCATGGCGTTTGACGAAAGGGGAATGAATATCTTTCGTGAAGCGCACCATACCGAGGTTTTGTCATCCGTAAGGGTTTTGATGTCCTTCCACCTGAGACTGACAATATCGTATGCAGTCAGACCTGTAAAAATGGAGAAGAGATACGCCTGTTTGACTTGCGGACGCGATATTACCGGGCATTGTGTGTCCATTAGCAGCCTGATTTCATCAACCGTCAAATGCTGTTTCTTCGGTCTCTCACGGGTAATGCGGTCATGGATTTTCACAAAGAAAAGAGGATTGCGCCGGATGATGCCGTTCTCGACGGCGAGGTTCAATGCGCCGCTGAAAAGATAGATGTACGCCCTCGCCGTTGTCATCTTCAGTTTTCCATGTACGGAATGGTATTCGTCACGCAGGAAATCAACAAAGCCATCGCAATACTCCACATCGACCGCCGACAGCATGACATTCTCGCCTCGGTAGGCCTTTACCGACCGATACATCCCCATGACATTGTTTGCCGTGGACTTGTCGCCACGATTTAATATTTCCGTATGATAATCTTCGATTACCTTTGCAAGAGGAATATCCGGCGTGGCGGTCTCAATCTCCACTCCGTTTTCCTCCGTTGTAAGTTCTTCAATCCTCCGGCGTTGAATCTTCAAAGCCTTCTCCATCGTTGCCTTGTTCCCGGCAACAGCCTTGCGGTCGGTTTCGGGTAACAGATACAGGCGCAGGCTCTCCCGGACACGTTTCCCGTTCTTGTAGTAGTCAAGGTAGATGGACTTGCGACCGCCTTCTATATCCTTGTATTTCAGGTTTATTCTTGATTTGGAGAGAGCCATGTCAAAGTTATTTGTTACTCATTGGTCATTTTACAGACACAAAATTACGAAATAATTTCAAAAGTAACAAACAAGTCGCAATTAAAGTAACAAAATAAGCCTTATTTTGGAGAGTAAAGGAATCCAATCAACAATCCTAACTACAATCAAATAACTGAACATTAGTATATTTATATTCCGAATAATTCCGATAAGCTATGAGAGGTGGAGAATATAAACAGTTTGGTGGAAGAGCTGGATATGCGCTTTCGCCTCCATGATGAAATTTGCTTCAAGTCCGGCACGCTCGGCAAGAAACGGTATGTCGCCGTCAAGAATATATATCTGCTTGCGCTCCTCGGTCACGAGCGACACGCAACGCCACACGGTGAACCCGCAGATGGCGGCGCAACCTATTATGGTTGCCATTACCGTCATCATTGCGAGCCGTGTTTTCTGTTCAAGGGATTTTATCAGCATGATAATCTTATTTGTCTAATTAAGAGGTGTGTTTCAGATTTCTCCCAGCCTGTGCGCCGATTGAACCGGCCACGTTCCGGGTCACGTTGGTGGCTTTGAGAGCCGCCGAACCGCCCATCATAGCCGCGCCCATAGCGACACTGCCGGATGGGGAGGCGGCACCGCTGCTGACACCGCCGGGTATGAGCCATGAGGCGACTTCGGGAACGAAGCGTATGATATAGGCCCCGACAAGCATACCCATAGCGTACATACAGTTGGAGCCAATGCCCTGCAAACCGAGCGCGCCTATCTGCTCCCATGAGTTGACAGCCCCGTGCAACAAGTGGTTGTAGGCCACCAGGTCCTCCTGAAGATTATACATCAGTATGAAGTCTATGTAGTACAGGCACATATATGTCACGAAGCCCCATAACGTGAGGGAGAGGAATTTTGACATCCATTGGCTCCATGCCGAGTTCCACGGCGGAGCGAGTGACAGGGCGAACATTATGGGGCAGAACACAATCATTATCGCTATGAATATCCTCTGCGCCACAAGTATGCCGTAATATGACATCTGGAAAATCAGCTCACCGACAAAGCGTATCACGTCGTTTATCCATTCGCTTACCTTTGTCTCCGCGGCCACCGCCGCACGCTGGGCGTAGTTGTTGATGGTCTCGCCGAGGTTTTCCACGTTATACACGAGTTTGTCCCACCAGTTCGCGTCCTCGCCGATTGCGGCCACCTGTTTAGCAGTGGATATTGAATCCTGCACTGCCCGGAGGCGTTCAAGGTACTCGCCTTGCTTCTGGGCCACTTTCAGCTCCAGTGCCGCGACCTCTTTGTTCTTCGCCATAGCCATTGACTTAGTGGTGGCTTCCAAAGACTTGCCGGGCATCTGGAGAGCCGAGCATATCCATGAGGAAGATGATATGCACATTGATATGCCTATGATGCGGAGCAGCTTCATTATGTCCATTCCTCGCCGTCCGAGCATCATCATCCAGCACTCGTATGAGCCTACGCACAGGGCGAGCAGCAGTCCGAGCATACGGGCGAAGCTGATGGTGTCGCCTAAAATTGCCACATTCGGAAACGCCTCCATCGCCACAAGCAGCTTGTCGAGGCTCTGGTCGATGGCCGGAAGCCCCATTGTGCAGAGTATTGATAATAAAGTCATATAGTTTTCAATTAGTCAGGTTAATGTTAGTAATGGGTGGCGGCCACTGCCGCGAGGCGGGCGGTGCGCGACACCAGTTTTCCCATCTCGGCCTTTGCCTCCTCGTATGCTTGCTGACGCTTTGCGTTCTCCAGCCCGTAGCCGACCCCCTGTTTATGGATATAGGCGATATTGGCGCAGATGATCTCGTTCTGCCGTGACAGCTCGTCAACCTGATACTTCATCTTCCCCTTGCTCTTGTTAAGGCAGTAGAGAAGCCCGTCAGCGATACAGTCCTGCATACGGCTGAACTCGTCCTTGTAGATCGAATAGGTGACATCGACAGCCCGGTCAGCCTCGCGTGCCAGTTCCTCTTTGTAGAGCGATTCGACGTATGCACGCTCTTTCTCCACTTTCGAGAGTTTCTGCCGTTGGGTCTCTTCTGCCGTGACACGCACAGGCATGATGCGTTTGACATTTGATTTCTCCTCCTTGAAGCGGACGCGGTAGCCTGATTTGAAGCCGGCCCACTTCCAGTACATTTCCGCGCCGGAATAATTCTTGTGCAGGAAATAATAGTACCAGTCAGGAGCGAAGTCCCACGGCCCGTTCTCCATCGAGAGCCATTGTTTCTCCTTCTGGTCGTCATGGATTTTGGGCGTCTTGGCCGACACCGCCGCCGGGAGTGCCGCTATGAGCAGGGCGAGCGATAATGCGGTGATAGTTCTGAATTTCATGATCGGTATATGTTTATTTGTTCCACTTGTTGATTACCGCTCCAACAATCTCGTCCTTTACATCGGAGGTGAGTATCTCCCAGATGTAGTCAGGCTTCCAGCCGCAGTTTGTCATGAGGTAGCACCATAGGTTGGCGTTGTCGATAATACGCCGGGCGTTCTCTATGGTGTCCTTCAGTGACATGACAAGGTTCATCTTCTCGTCCATCGAGGCTTTCATGAGGTTTATGCCGGAGGCGGCCACGGTAGCGTATAGTTTCTGGGCGTGCTTTATCTCGCGTGCTATGGCAAGGTTGGCGTCGGCATAGTACCACGCGACAAAAGGCTTCTTTGTCACATACTTGTAGGTGTTTGCCGTAAAGTCCTTGTATTCCTTTGTCAGCAGATAGAGGGAGCTGGCGGTCGAGGATATGGCAGCGGCAAGCACAACGTATGAGTATGCGTTGTTGAGCTTGGTGTCGAGCGTCGAGCGTACATCATTGAACTTCTCAGCCCCTTTGGTGACAAGCGATTGCTCCCCGAAGCTCGTGGCTATGCGTGCCAACGCCTGGTCTTCATCTTTCTTTACGGCCTTGTGCAGAGCCATAAGAGCCTCGAATGTCGGCAGGTCTTTCGGAAAGTCGAAGGCGAATGACTTCAAGGGAAGAAGCAGAGCCACCAGAGCTATGATTGTAAGTTTGCGTATCATCATGGCTCCGTCATTTTATAACCCTCAGTCCGTTCCAGTTGAGTATCAGCATACCTACCTGATTCTGCATGACTTTCATGTTGGCCCAGCCCTCCGGGTCTATGGCGAAAAAAAGGTCGTCCTTTGTGGCGTACTGAGCCATAGCCATCATAGCCTGAACCTTGTAGCGGATTTCGAGAAGGTCGGTGTAGATTTTGTTGGCTACCGTCAGGCGGTCGTAACGGTCAAGGAGATTGTATCCGTCGCTCTTGGTCTCGGCGGTGGCCTGGCCTTTGAGGGGATTCTGAACCTTGCCGTTGTTGACTATGTTGATGAAGTCGGCCACAAGCTGCTGTGTCTGGGCCGTGAGATTGCCGAGTTCGTTAAGGCAGAGTGCCTTGTTGGTGAACTTGGCCTTGCTTACGGTCTTTACCAGCTCCGGCACGCTCTTAACTATGTCGAAGGCGCACAGTCCAATCTCCACATAGTATTTGCTCTCGGTGCCGAAGCCTGAGATGTTCTCCATAGTCACCTTGTAGAGTTCGGTGATGGTAGCCATGCTCACGGTGTATTGCTCCAGCTTGTTCTGCTTTGCGGATATGGAGTCGAGTCTCCTGTTGTGCTGATCCTCTATGGCTTTCTGCGATGCGAGATTGGTTGTCACCGCTTTCAGGCAGTACGGGTCAATAACCACTTTCCATGCCGAGGCAGTGCCGAAAAAGCACGTCACGCAGATAATCAGCATGATATTACGCATGACATATTGTGAATTATATTTTGGATTTACCATAGCGACATTACTTTCTGTTGTTGGTTGACCTTACGGGCAAAATCAAGATATTTGGATATTCCAGCATTCTTGCGGTCGGCCTCGATATTGGTTATCGCCTCCTGCATGGTGCCGTAATGACGGAGGTATATTTTCAGAGCCTCTTTCTCGGCCCGCTCGGTGGTGTAGGCCCAGTAACATTCCGGCGGTTCCTCGACGCCATAGACATCGGAGTTCTGGCCGCGGCATATCCACACCTCTTTGAAGTAGTTGCGTCCCTCCTTGTTATTGAGGGCGTTGACTGTGAATATCTGCTGCTTCTGAATAGGTGTCAGTCCGAGTATGGCCGCTATGTCGCTGTACCTGTCCTTGAACTTCGACTGGTCGAGCAATATCTTCACATCGGAGTTGTTGATTATCGCCTCCTTTACGATGGGAGAGTCTATCACATCGTTAAGCTCCTGCGTCACCACACCGGCTATGCCGTGGAACTTGCGGACGGTCTTATACAGGAACTTGATGTACTCCGCCATAGTGGGCGAGGCTATCGCTTTCCATGCCTCCTCGATTATCAGGGCCTTGCGACCTTTCTTGATACGCATTTTCTGGAGAAACACGTCCATGATTATCAGCACGATGATCGGGAAAAGCACGGGGTCATCCTTTATCTTGTCAATCTCAAAGACAATGAACCGCTCGTCGAAAAGATTGGTGTCAAGATCGGAGTTGAGCGTCACTTCCAGCTCACCGCCACGGTAGAACTGTTTGAGGATAGCGGCGAAGTCGCGTATGTCGAAATGTATCTTCTCCAGCGATGTAATCTGCGGTATCCGTTCAAGGGCGAACTCGTAGTAGCTGTTGAAGGAGAGCGACGGCACTTTGAGGCGGCGTTTCTGCTCCTCCATGTGGTCTATCTGCTTGTCAATCTTCATCAGCATAGAGGTCTCATGCAGCTCTTTCTTATACACCTCAATCTTTGAGGCCGCTTTCTCTTTCTCAGCCTCGGTAGTGGCGCGGTCAACAATCATGGCCCGCAGTGCCCGGCACTGTCGGATAATCTTGTTGCGCCGTTCCTCGGAAGGGAGTATGAGGGCGCGGACGGTTGTCTTTGTCTCCGGCTCAGGGGAGTTTATCTGCTCCTCGATGTCGCGCATATCGGTGGCGAACTTCTCGTAGTCGTCCTCCATCTTGGCCGCCACGAGCAATTTCTGGCGCAAGCCCTCGCGCTCCGTGTCGGAAAATGAGGTGAACGGATTGAAATATGCCTCGTAATATTCCACGATGGTCTGGTTGACAAGCATATCCTCAATCTTGGAGGGAGCCTCGTTGCCTTTGAAAATCAGGAATATCAGCGATTTGAGAAAATTCTTCTTCTCCCCGAAGTTCTGCTCGTATTCCTCGCGTGTCACCTTAAACGGGTTCATGGAGATAGGCTTCTCCTTTGAGTATGAGATGTAAGTGCCGCCGAAATAACCGCAGATGCCCTCGTAGGAGTCACCGGTATCGACCATAACCACGTCAGTATTCTGTTCAAGCAACTGCCTTACCACACTGTTCATGTGGAAGGACTTGCCGGAACCGGAAGGGCCTATACAGAAGAAGTTGGCGTTGTCGGTCATCTTCACCTTGCCCTCCTTGCCGGTTATGTCTATGCACACCGGGAGTCCCTGGCGGTCGGTGTAGAATGTGGTGAGCGGCGTGTCCTCGCACCCTTTGAGGTGTTCCTTGAAGAAAAGGCACAGTGCAGAGTCCGACAGTGTGAGGAACAGGTCATAGTCGGGATTGAAGCCGTAGGCGCAGCCCGGAAAGGAGTTGATGAACAGCTCCAGCTGGTTGTAGGCTGTGCGTGACGGCATTATGCCGCACTCGTAGAGTTTGGTTTCCAGAAACGATGTGACTGGTGTAACCTTGTCGGGAGGACAGCTCACTATGATGTTGAAATTGGTGTTGACAAGAAGGGAAGAGTCAACGGCAAGGATATTGAGAACTTCCTCGATGTCGGCTTTCGCTATCTTGTTGCTCGGATCGGGCATGGAGCCGTGACGCTTCGCCTTTCCTTGCAGTTTTCGGAGCAGCTTCCGCTGGCCCGGTATCTGCACCACCTGATTGAATACCACGCAGTCGGCGTGCGGCACTTCGGCAAGGAAAGAGAACACATCGGTAGCCACGGGATAGCCGTTGACACTCATCTCGGTATATGGCTTCACTACCGAAGGGAGATTTATCTCGTCAATATCCACAAGGGGATATGAGCGGATAATGCGGTTGCCTGTCCGCAGGTATTCGTCGGAAGCCTTGAAATTTGTCATGGAGAATGGCCCGTGCTGGAAATGGAACGCCATGAAGCGGTGCAGATACTCGTTGACCTCCGGCTTAGTCAGCTTGCGGTGGCTTATCCCTTTCTCGGTGAGGATGTCGTCAACTTTGGCGACCTTTGAATGGAAGTCGAGCCATTTCTTGGGGTCGTATTGCACGAACTGTCCGCGCTGCGCCTCCTGTGTCACTATCAGATAGGTTGTGATTTCAGTGAACTCACGGCCCTCGAAGTAATTGAAATAGCTCCGGGTCAGGAACTCCGCATCTTCGGGCACGTCGCGGTGGTAACGCTGGCGGCAGAATATGTCCTGCTTCTGCAAGGCATAGCCCTCGCCGAGCGTCTGGACGATGTTTGCCAGCACGTCCTGAAATACCATGTACCGCTCCGAGTCGGTACACAGCCGGAGAACAGGATTTGTCATTTCAAAGATGACAGAGGGGGCCCCCTTTGCGTCGAACAGCACGACATTACCGTCCGTTTCCTCCAACTGGGCGTATATCCCGTCGAAGACTTTTTTGTTTTCCTTTGCCATTCAATGCTTGAATAAATTGTGATAAATAAAGATTCCACGGTCTTTCCGCTTGTTGTGCAGTCCGCCGCGCTGCTTGACATATATTGTCACCAGCCCTGCGGCGGCCATTACAAGCATGGCGATAAACCCCGCGAGCTTTCCCAATGCGATGGAGAACACTATGAACCCCACGAAGGACACTCCTATGGCGGCAGCCGCCAATGTCAGGAACCGTCCGCGTATTCCCATGAACTCCAGTGGTTTCTGTAACCCTTTGTAAACCGGATAGCCGTCGTTGTATATCGCCATGACTGTATGGATCTGGGGTTGCTTACTTGAAGAAGAGCGGAAGA